>Ga0187890_10000879_pt1 | contig 21831 bp, 28 predicted proteins | sample June2016WEW_21_1_FD_133005 | JGI IMG/M metagenome (GOLD analysis project Ga0187890, IMG submission 133005) | Peatland microbial communities from SPRUCE experiment site at the Marcell Experimental Forest, Minnesota, USA - June2016WEW_21_10 | ecosystem: Environmental > Terrestrial > Soil >... | reverse complement strand
TTTGTAAACCGTAGGTCGGGGGTTCGAATCCCTCAGCCGGCACCATTCACAGCCTCAATCGGTCGGTCGCGCGGGCCTAGAGCCGCCTGCGACGGGTCCCGCCTGGCCTCCCGCTGCCCGACCGAACCTTTAAGCTCGGCGTGCGTCCTACATGACGTTCTTTGTGAGAGCATCGTAGTGCGGCGGTAGATGCCTCCGATGTTCTTTAATTTCGAAAAGCCAGGAAGTATTCAAGTGCAACGACAATTACACAGTTCGTCCCGTATGGGCGTCTCGGCGGCGCGGGGCGCGATTGCAGCAAGCCTGCTTGCTATTGCAGCGTGCGGCGGCAGCAGTAGTACTGACACACCCCTGACTCTCTCGGGCACGATAAGCGGATTGACGACCAGCGGCCTGACGCTGGCCAACAACGGCGTGAGCCTGCAAATCAGCGCCGGAGCAACGAGTTTCACTTTCGGCCCGGTGCTTGCCGATGGGTTTGGATATCAGGTCACTGCGCCCCTGCAGCCTTCCGGACAAGCCTGCACCGTGGCAAACGGCACCGGTGTAGTGACCACGGCAAATATCTCCAACGTGGTGGTCACTTGCTCGGATCGGACCTTCAATGTCGGCGGCACGATCAGCGGACTCACCGTGTCGGGGCTGGTGCTGGCCAACGGCAGCGACACGCTCAGTGTGCCCGCCGGCGCGTCTTCCTTCACGATGCCCACGGGCGTCGCGTATGGCAGTTCTTATGCGATCACCGTGGCCGCACAGCCGACCGGTCTCACCTGTGACGTGACCAATGGTACAGGAACTGTAGCGGCAGAGGCCGTCACGAACATCGCCGTGAAATGCACCGATCCGCCGCTCACCGTAGGTGGAAGCATCAGCGGCCTCGAGAACGCGACAGGATTGGTTCTCACTAACGGTACCAGCACGGATATCGTGCCGGCGAGTGCAACGAGCTTCACGCTCGAGGCGCCGGTGTCCGCCGGCAGCGCCTACGTGGTGCGCGTGCAGTCTCAACCGACTGGCATGACCTGCTCTGCCGGCAACGGTTCCGGAACGATGCCGACGCACAATGTCACCGACGTCTCGATCATCTGCTCGGAGGAGGCTCATAGCCTCGGTGGAACGATTTTCGGGCTCGCCGCCGCCGGCCTCGTGCTGAGCGACGGCAACGACATTTACAGTGTGGCGGCCGGCGCAACCAGTTTCACCATGCCCACGGCGGTTGCCTACGGCAGCAGTTACACGGTGAGCGTACAGAAGCAGCCGCCGGGGCTGACCTGCACGGTCAGCGGCGGCACGGGCACCATGCCCCGCAGCGCGATCACTAACGCCGCTGTGACATGCGCCCCGGTGAGCTACACCTTGGGAGGATCAATCTCCGGACTGACGACGTCTGGGCTCGTACTCACCGACGGTATGGACAACCTTTCGGTCGCGGCGAACGCCACCCAGTTCTCCATGCCGAATGCGCTCGCTTACGGCAGCAGTTACGCGGTAACCATCCAAGCTCAGCCAAGCCGCGAAAGCTGCCAGATTACCAACGGCACCGGCACCGTGACCGGAGAAGTCGATACGGTGCGGGTCACGTGCGGGGTGCTTCTATCCAGCCATTGAGCGATGGCTCAGCGCAAGCGGGGTTCCCGCGGCGTGCGTGCCATGACAACCCCGCTTTGACCTTGCGAACGCTTAAAGAGAACATGGCACTCATCACCATGGATCGGAAACGCCTTCCTCTCCTCCTTTTGCTCACCTCCTTGAGCGTCGCAAGCTGCACGCGCGGAGCCCCTGGGGCGAGTGCTATCGCGACGGTGATGCCGAGCGCGATGCTCGCGGGCAGGGCGGCCCAGGCCATGCGCTCCAAAGAGAGCGGCAATACTCTCAGCCGAGAACACCAGGTCGTCGTGGAAGTGCGCGAACGCGATCTCGATGCCGACTTTCGCCGCGTCGCCGACCGATGCAATGCCGATTCCGCAGACCACTGCACGATCCTGCAATCGGATCTATCGACCGGCGACTCGCCTGCGGGGCAGATCCGATTGCGGATCGACCCATCCGCGGTCGAGGATTTGATCTCCTTTGCCTCGACCGGTGGCAAGCTCGTGCATCGCTCCACCACCGTCGAGGATCTCGCGGGAGCGATTCAGGACACGCAAACCCGCCTCGAGATGCTGGCGAATTACCGAAAACAACTCCTGGAGCTGCAAGCCAAGGCCGGCTCGAATATCGACGCAGCGATAAAGATCGCGTCCGAACTCTCGACCGTGCAAAGCAATCTGGAGAGCGTCATGGGCGAAGCCGCCTATCAGACCAAACGCACGACTACCGACATTGTCGCCCTCGAGTTCATCGTCCCCGCACACAGCGCCTACTGGCGCCCCATCCGCGAATCGCTCCGCGACTTCGTCGGGAATCTCTCGACGGGGCTCTCGCAAGCCATCACAGCCCTCGCTTATATCGTGCCCTGGCTGCTGGTCATCATCCCCGGTCTTTTTCTGCTTCGATTCCTCTGGCGGCGGCGCGGCCCATGAACGCGAACCAGCTGAGTGCCGACGCGGGAGCGGCTGGAGTGGCTGCCGCCATCGGCGAGCCCGCTCGCGCGCGGATGCTATACAGCTTGCTCGACGGGCACGCCCGCACCAGCACGGAGCTCGCCATCGTGGGCGAGGTAAGTCCCTCAACCGCGAGCGCGCATCTGGCGCGCTTAGTCGAGCGTCGGCTAGTGACGATGACGTCCCAGGGCAAGCACCGGTATTACCGGCTGTCCGGTCCGGCCGTCGCCCGCGTGCTCGAGGCGCTCAGCGCGGCCGCCGGGCCGAGTCGCGAGTTCGTACCGAGCACCCCCGCGCATCTGCGACTTGCGCGCACGTGCTACGACCACATGGCCGGTCATGCGGCGGTACTCCTGCGCAATCGCTTCGAACAGCTGCGCTGGCTCTGCACCCGCGCAGAGGCGCAGGACGAATACGAGGTGACCTCGGCAGGGCGCGAGGCGTTCGCCGAGCTCGGCGTCGACATCGATGCCGTCCGCGCGCTGCGCCGGCGATTCGCCTTTGCCTGCGTCGACTGGAGCGAACGCCGTCCGCACATCGCGGGGGCGCTCGGGCAGGCGCTCCTCAGCATGGTGCTCGAGCGCAAGTGGTTCGTTCAGGATCTGGATAGCCGCGCACTGAGGATCTCGCCTGCGGGCCGGCGGCAGCTCCGCGCGCGATTCGGACTCGACCTCTAAGACCCGGGGTGCTCGCCGCGAGAGCTCAGCCGATCGTGCCCGCCACTGCTTCCAGAAAAGTTCTCTCCTCGCGCAGGATGAGGCGCTTGTCCCGGGCAAGGGCAAAATTCTCGCGCGCCTCCGGATCCGCTTTCAGGCGCTTGCGGTAGGTTTCGTACGACGCGAGGCTATCGAACGCGATCAAGCCCCAGGCGATGTCATTCGTGCCTTCGCTGGGGAGAAAGTACCCGAGCAGGCGGCCGCCGCAGCGAGGAATGATTCGCCCCCAGTTCTCGGCATATTTCTGGAATTCCTCGCGCTGCACCGGATCGATCTGGTAACGGATGAAGCAAGTGACGTTCATGGACGCTATATTACGTCGTGCGGATCCCTCACACTTCGTTAGCTGACGAAATATGAATGTCAAGATTTGGCCGCTGGCGGGCGTCTGGGCCTTGGGCGCGGCACAACTCGCCTGCATCTGCGCAACGGCGCTTCTCTTGAGCACCGCACCCGTGTGGTGCCGCGCTGCGCCGAGTACCGCGACTCAGGCGCAGGCGGCACAGATCAAGGCAGCGTGGGTCCGATGGCTACCGGGCGGCGTCCCGCTGGCGGGCTATGCGACGCTCGCGAACTCGTCCGACCAGCCAATCGTGCTGACTTCGGCCACGAGCGCCAAGTTTCAGGACGTTTCGCTGCATCAGACGGTACAGACTCGAGGAACCGTGCGGATGTCGCCGCTGGATCGGCTCATCATCGCGCCCCATGCCCTGCTCGATTTTGAGGCTCACGGAATTCACTTGATGTTGATGCAGCCGCACGAAACGCTCGATCCCAAGGGCCAGATCCCCATCACACTGCACTTTGCCGACGGCTCGTCGCTGACGGTGCCGTTTCAAGTCCGCATCTCGCCCGAGGCGCCGCCTCGCGGCTGAGCGTATCCCGATCCGCGCGCAAAATGCGTGTCGGGAGCCTGATGAATTGCGAGAGTGCCGGCGCACCGTGGTAGAGTCTGTCGGTCATCACCGCGTCCGGGGGAGATGTTGATGAACTGGAACGGTTACCCGAGCCCGCTCGCGCTGGTACTCGGGCTTTTCATCGCCGCGCTCTACGTCAGCGATCGGGCCACCGTCGGCGCTATCACGGGCGCGACGGCAATTCCCTTCAGCGGCGATTCGCCGCCCAGTTGATCTTGAAACCTTCGGGGAGACATGCGCATGAATGCAACTGCATTTCGGATTCCTCATCTCGTTGCGGCCCTCGGGGGGCTTCTGTGGTGCCTCGGCGCCGCAGCCGCGCCTCCCGACGGCGCCCTCAAGGCCGCCGTCGCGAATCCCGCGCGCAGTCAAAATTTCGTGGCGCGCGACACGGCGCGACACCCGGCCGCGGAGCTCGCATTTTTCGGTATCAAGCCCGACATGACCGTGGTCGAGCTCTGGCCGGGAGGCGGCTACTGGACCGAGATACTCGGCCCTTACCTGGCGAAGCAGGGCACCTACTACGTTGCGCTCGAGCCTTCCACCAACAAAGAGGCCGAGCAAGCCAACTCCAAGTGGCACACGCGGGTCGCTGCCATGAAGAGCCAGATGGGCACGATCCATGAGACCACCCTCGGCGCCGGCCATTTCGACATCGCGCCCCCCGGCTCCGCCGACCTCGTAGTCACGTTCCGCAATTTGCACAACTGGATGGATGGCGGGTACGCCGATCAAGCGCTGGCCGCATGCTTCACCGCCCTGAAGCCGGGAGGCATCCTCGGCATCGAGGAGCATCGGGGCCGCAACGACAAGCCTCAAGATCCGAAGGGTACGGACGGCTATGTGCGAGAAGACTACGCGGTCGCGCTCGCGAAGAAGGCGGGCTTCGTGCTGGCCGGATCGTCCGAGATCAACGCGAATCCGAAAGACACCAAAGACTGGGTGGACGGCGTTTGGACTTTGCCGCCCACTCTTTCTCAGGGCGATAAGGATCGCGCAAAGTACGTCGCGGTGGGCGAAGCCGACAACTTCGTGCTGCGGTTCCGCAAACCGACGCAGTGAACTCGCCTCGTCGAGGCTCGAGGGCGCTAGATTTCCGGGCCGATGACGATCGGCGAGCCGTCCTCGAAACGCGACAGGCGAAACGGCGTCGGATCGACCGAAGGGTTCTGCCCGGTCGCAAGATCCGCCGCGAGGCGGCCGGCGCCCGGGCCGATACCGAAGCCGTGGCCCGAGAAGCCGGCTGCCACGGTCAAGCCCGGAACCGCGCCGGTGAGTCCGATGTAGGGTACGACGTCCGGCGTTACGTCGATATATCCCGCCCACTCCTGCACGATGGGAACGTCGCCGAATTGCGGATAGAGCCGGATCATCGCCTCGCGCGCCTCACGGTTCAGTGCCCGGTTCGGCAAGGGATCGAGCACCCGGTTGCGTTCAAAAGGACTCGCGCGATCGAGCCGCCAGCGGCGCGGCGAAGTCCATTCCATGAATGATTGCGCATTGAGGCGCAGCTTCATGTTACCGCTCTCCTTGCGAAGCGCCGGCAGGAACTCCCGCAGGTAGCGCAACGAATCCGGGACCATGGGCACGACGAAGCCGGATCCGCGTGCGATGGTGTAGCCGCCGTCGAGGCGCCTGCGATAGGCCACTTGGTTCATGTAGGTGCAGGTGTCCGGCGCATCGGCGACGGGTGCGGTCCGCATCACCGAGGACAGCACTTTCAATTGAGGCAGGCGCACGCCGAGGCTCGTGCAAAACAGGCTCGTCCATGCGCCGCCTGCCAGAATCACGCCCTCGCAACGGATCACGCCCCGCTCCGTGATCACCGCGCTCACTCGTCCCGCCGTGCGCTCGAGGCCGCGCACCGCGCAATGATTGAGGATGAGGGCGCCCATGCGCTGCGCGGCCCGTGCGATAGCGGGGGCGGCCTTCTGGGGCTCCGCGCAACCATCGCTCGGCACATGCAATGCGCACCGGTAACTTCTCTGTGCACGCGCCATCAGCCTCTCGAGGTCCGCGCCGCGCACGAGGCGCGCACCGATGTCATAAGGACGCGCCATGTCGAGCCATGCCTGGAAACGCCGCTCATCCTCTTCAGATTCGGCCACGTACATGACGCCGCGCTCGCGAAACCCGGTGGCGCTCTCCGTCAGACGATCCATGTCGCGCCACAGGCGCAAGCTCTCGACGATCAGCGGCATCTCCCGCTCGTCGCGCCCGGTCTGCCGGCACCACCCCCAGTTGCGGCTGGACTGCTCGCAGGCGATGTAAGCCTTCTCGCATAGCGCCACCGGAATGCCCCGGGCCGCCAGCGATAGCGCCGCAGAAGTACCGATGATCCCACCGCCGATGACCACGATGCCGGTAGAGGCAGGAAGCCGTTCATCGGGCGTCACTGAGTCGACATAGGGGCCCATGAATTCCTCGTCGCAAACTTGCCATTATACGGTGCGCAGAGGAGCATGTTGCGCGCGCGCCATGCTATTGCAGTCCTCCATACCCGTAATCGACGTGTCATCGCTCTTCTCGAGCGAGAGTGTGGATCGGACCCGCACCGATGAGTCGATCCTGCGCGCCGCGGCGGCGCCGGGTTTTTTTCTCGCACGCAATTTTCCGCGCACCGTCCCGGCGGATCGCGCATCGCGTCTCGAGCTGCTGCGACTGTTCGATCTGCCGGAACGCCATATCCAACCCTTGTGGCGCAAGAAATTCGCTGCGTCTCACACGAATGTCTACCGCGGATGGTTTCCGCTGCAGGTGGGATTTCTGACCAGCAAGGAAGGCATCGACATGGGCCCGGATGTCGCGTACGGATCGTCGGTCGTATGCGCCGATGATCCGCTGCAGGAGGCTACGCCGCTGCCCGCTGAGCACGCGCTGCCGGGTTGGCGCGAAGCGGTCGCGAATTACTATCGGGGCATGGTCGAGATCAGTCAGGCGCTGATGCACTCCATCGCTCGGAACCTGCATCTCGCGGAGCACTTCTTTGACGAGGCGTTCGACCGAGGGCTCTCGACCTTGCGTCTGATCCGCTATCCGCCGCGCACGGACGTAGAGCAGGCTGCCGCGACGGATCCGAGCGTGTGGGTGGTGCATGCAGGCAAGCGCCACTACGTGACCGGCGCGCCACACGTCGATAGCGGTTTCTTGACCCTGCTGGCGCAGCACGGGGTCGGCGGCCTGCAGGCGCGCGACCGTCACGGAGAATGGATGAATGTCCCGCCGCTCGAAGGCGCGCTTGCGGTCAATTTCGGCAAGGTGCTCGAGCGCTGGAGCGCGGGTCGCATCAAAGCGACGGAGCATCGGGTAATCGGCAGCGGCGAGCCGAGAATGTCCATTCCTTTTTTCTACGAGGCACGCGCGGACGCTGAGATCCGCCCTCTGCCCAAGGATGCGGCCGCTTCGTTCGAGCCGTTTCTGTACGGAGATTATCTGTGGGCGACCACCACGCAGTTCGTCGAATTCAAGGGCATGGAGAGGCTGCGAGCACCGCGACGCGCCGGAGACGCAGGTAACCCCGCGCGGCAGCTGCGCTTGAAAGGCTCCCTTTCGATCCCATAACGGTTGACGATGCCCGTCCGTCGCCGGTTCTTGAGCCCCGCTTGGCTCGTCCTGTCTCTTCCGGTATACCTCGGCTTGCGCCTGGTACCCGCTCTCACTACGAGCCCGTGGGGAGTCGGCATCGGCGTCGCCGTTCTGGTTGGCGCATGCCTCTTGATTCCGATGTCCGTGCGTCGCCGCAATCGATCCGCCTGGGTCGGCCTGGTCGCCCTGGGATTCTTTTCCACCTTGTTCGTGATGACCGTGTTGCGGGACCTGGTGCTCACGTGCGCCCGCGTATTGCTCGGAGCCGCCGCCTATGCCGCGCTCGTTCGGCCCTCGGCCATCGACACTCTCATTATTACGACCCTGTTCACGTTCGTAGGCTTCCTCATTGCGCGTCGGCCGCGACTGGTGAACGTCGACATTCCCATCGCGCGGCTCCCTGAGGCTCTGCACGGCTTCTCCATTGCACAGATCAGCGACGTGCACGTCGGGCCGACCATCCGCCGGGGATTCGTCGAGCGTCTGGTCGCGCGCGTAAATGACCTCGAGGCTGATCTCATCGCGATCACGGGCGACCTGGTCGACGGATCGGTCGAACAACTGGCCGGACACACGGCGCCTCTGTCGAAGCTATCGGCGCGCCACGGTGCATTCTTCGTGACGGGTAATCACGAGTATTACGCCGGCGAGCGTGCGTGGACGAACGAGATCGAAAGGCTGGGACTCACCGTACTGAAGAACGAGCATGTAGTGCTGCAGCACGACGGCGCTGTGCTCGTGCTCGCCGGTGTCAACGACATCGGCGCGCATCATTTCGACCCCGCGCAACGCAGCGACCCGGCCGCAGCACTGCACGGCGCGCCCGCTGGTGCGGGCGCTAAGATTCTGCTCGCGCATCAGCCGAGTTCTGCTACCGCGGCTGCAAAAGCAGGATTCGACGTGCAGATCTCGGGTCACACGCACGGCGGCCAGTTCTGGCCGTGGAACCATTTCGTGCGCTTCTTTCAGCCGTTCACCGCGGGTTTGCACCGGCTGAAGGATCTTTGGGTTTACGTGAGCCGCGGCACCGGCTACTGGGGACCTCCCAATCGCTTCGGCGTTCCTTCGGAGATCGCGCGCATTCGGCTCGTTCCAGAACGCTCCTAGCCGGCCGCGCCTGGCCGGCCGCGCCATTCCTCATCTTATTTTGGCGGTGCTCCCGGTTGCGCCGACGAATTGTCCTGTTGCGCCGGGCGCGATCCGGGGCGCCCGGTATTGTCGCCCGGCGGCCCCGGGCGGGACGGTCGACTGCCGCTTCCGGGTGCGCCGGGCTGCGCCGTATCGGGCCGACTCGGCCTCGGCTGTGGTGCGGGCCGAGAAGGCCGCGGCGGCGGATTGGGCTTCGGGCGCGGCGGCGGCGGCGAGGGTCGCGGCGGCGGGGATGGGGGGCGCGGCGGCGGGGATGGGGGGCGCGGACGTGGGGGGCGAACCTGCGGCCGCCTGGGCGGCGGCGGTCGATGCAGCCACAGACTGCGCTGGCCGTACCAGGGTCGTCCGACGTAGTACCGACCCCAGTAGTCTCCTACGTTGAATACCTGGATAGTGAGGCCAAGCCGCGGACCGTACTCGAGAATCGGCACGCGACCATTCTGATAATCGTAATAAAGATAATTCGCATAGACCCAGCCGCGATTTCCCTCCCAGTCAACATCACACCAGGTCCAATCGTCCACACAGCCATACAGCGTTACGAACGTGCTGGCTGGTACGCTCGTTACCAGCGGGTAGTCGCTACTGGGCCCTGCGCGAAGATGGACTACGCCTTGGGTGTAAGCACCCGCAGCAAGGGCGACTGAAGACGCACAGATCGCTGCGAGCCCTACGAGGGTGCGCCCGCAGTACTTCAGCAACCCGCAGCCGACGCGCATCACCCCCAAGACATGACCCATAACCCGCTCCTTCTGAGGCCGCGTTCCCTGTCCGATCAATTCTTGCAAGAGGTGACCCCACTATGCCATCACGCAACGTATATAACTACCCCGAACCGTTGGCCCTCCGGGTATAGTTCGCGGTATGAACCGCGAGCCTCGCGCGACTGTCGACGAGCGCTCGCGCGATAACTTTCGGGTCATCAGTCAAGCCGGTGGGAGAAAAGACATGAGCACACCACGAACCATCCATCGGTCACGCCGCAGTATTGTCGGAGTGACCATCGTCGTGAGCCTGGCACTCTCGATTTGCGGACTGACCGCGTGCGAGACGCAGCAACAGCGCGTCGAGCAGCGTGAAGATCTTTTGTCAGCCGCGGGATTCATTGTCCGCCCTGCGAACACGCCTGAACGGCAAGCCATGCTGCATCGACTGCCGGCACACACATTCGTGCAGCGCGTGAACGGAGACGTCGTCCACTATGTTTATGCCGATCCCCTGGTCTGCGGCTGTCTCTACGTGGGAACTCAGCAAGCCTATAACCAGTACAAAGCAAATCAATTGCAACAGCAGCTCGCCGATGAACAGCAACTGACTGCCCAGACCTACTCCGACGCCACCTGGAACTGGGGCGCGTGGGGACCGTGGACGCCGGGGCCGGGATTCGGCTTTATCTACGGTCCTCCTTACGGCTGGTAACGAACAGCCGACGCTGTGTACGATGCCCTAGCATGGGATGCGAACTGGGCCTGGAGCCTGCCGCTCATCGTCGTCACGGTTATATTTCATGTCGTCGGGCTCGCCTTCATCAACGAGAGGATGCACGTCGCTAGAACGTATCTGAGAAAGAAGCACCATTTCTTATTGGCGTTCGCCCCGATCATGGGCGTTGGCACGCTCTGGGTGACCCTGCTGCACGCGGTCGAAGCCGGAATATGGGCAAGCGTGTATTGGTTTCTGGGGGCTCTTCCCGACGGAAGATCCGCTCTTCTCTACTCGCTGGGCGCCATGACCACCTATGGCCACGCCTCCTTTTATTTGGCGCCGCACTGGCAGCTCATGGGAACGCTCGAGGCGCTCAACGGAGTCATCCTATTCGGCCTGACGACCGCATTCCTATTCAACATGATCCGTGAAGTGTGGCCGACCTCGGAGATGTGATGACCGCGGCGACCTCGAAAGCGAATCCGCTTGGCATTCACATGGAGACCATCGGTCCGGACGGCGAGCATCTGCAATTTGCGGACAACTTTCACGAAGCCCTGACGCTCGCGCTCGCGCCGCCCGATCCTCTGGGCCCGAGCCGCCGTTGAAAACATGTCCGGCATAATCGGGGGACACTGCCGCCGGCAGGGGCAGCAGGAATTTTCATGAGTAACACCCTCTCGTCGCATTGCTCTCGAGCTGTCTGGATGCTTCTGCTTCCCCTCCTGATCGCCGTTGCGCCGGCGCACGGCGAGTCTGCGTCGGCGGGCGATCTCGTGGCGGCGCTCCAGCGCGGTGGCTACGTGATCCTCATGCGTCATGCCAGTTCTCCGAGCGCCGCGCCCAACGCAGCTCACGCCAATGCGGACAACGTGCATCAGGAACGCCAGTTGGACGAACAGGGGCGATCGTCGGCCCGCGCCATGGGCGACGCGTTTAGGCGTTTGAAGATCGCGATCGGCCAAGTGCTTTCCAGCCCAACCTATCGTGCGCTCGAGACAGTAAAGGTCGCGGGGGTCGGTCAACCGACCCCTTCGCCCGAGCTTGGTGAGTCCGTGCCCGGCATGTCTGCAGACAAGCGCGCGGCCTGGCTGAAAGCTAGAGCGGCCATACCCCCGGCGGCCGGCACGAATACCTTGATCGTGACGCACTTTCCCAACATCGCGGAGGCCTTCCCGCGGGAATCCACTGGACTTGTCGAAGGTGAAGCCTTGATTTTGCAGCCCAACAACCGTGGTGAGGTATCGCTCGTGGCACGCGTGAAGATCGACGAATGGTCGACAAAGCAATGACGATCACTCGTCGTTCACTGCTTCAATATGCCGCCCTTGCGCCCGCATTCGGAGGACTGCCCCGCCTGACGGGAGCAGCCGATCAGGCCGCCAAAGCGGACTACACACTTCGAATCGCGAACGGTCTCGTCGAACTCTCGCCCGAGCACATCGTCTCGACGACGCTCTACAACGGTCAGTATCCCGGACCTTTGCTGCGCCTGCGGGAGGGTGAGCCCGTCTCCGTCGATATGTTCAACGATACCGACACACCTGAACTCGTACATTGGCACGGGCAGATGATTCCGAGCGAAGTCGATGGGGCCTCGGAGGAAGGCACTCCCTTCATCCCGGCGCACGGTATGCGCCGCCTCGCCTTCGTACCGAAGCCGTCGGGTTTTCGCTTCTATCACACACACGTCGCCGCCGGCGGCGATCTCAACCGCGGTACCTACACGGGCCAGGCCGGCCCCATGTACATCGAGCCGAAAAATGAGCCCGGCGCTTATGACCGCGAGGTTTTTCTCGTCATGAAGGAATTCGAGCCGTCCTTGAGCCGCGGCGGCGATATGGCCATGGACTTTCTGGCCGGTGATCCGATCAAGGAGTTGCAGCAGATGGGGAAACAGGCCGACCGGCAGGCAAAGGACACGCGCAAGGGGTTCGAGGTGGGTTACGAGCGATTTTGCATCAACGGCAAGATGCTTGGACACGGAGAGCCGATTCGAGTCAAACAAGGAGATCGGGTCTTATTCCATATCTTGAACGCCAGTGCCGGCGAGATCCGGAGCCTGGCTCTCCCCGGCCACGAATTTCGCGTCGTGGCGCTCGATGGCAATCCCGTGCCGACGCCCAGCGAGGTCCCGTTCCTCTGGCTGGGCACGGCCGAACGGATCTCCGCCATTGTCGAGATGAACCACCCAGGTGTGTGGATCATGGGCGATTTCGACGATCACGATCGAAAACACGGGATGGGTATTGTCGTCGAATACGCGGGTCGACAAGGCAAGCCGCAGTGGGTCAAACCGAAACCGTTTCGCTGGGACTACGCGCGTTTCGGCAAAACAAACGCAGCGCTAACTCCGGACGAAACGATCGAGATTACCATCGTGAAGAATAACGCCGCCCTCGATGGATTCAATCAATGGGCGCTGAACGGTGAGTCGTTCTCGATGAAGACCATGAAGCCCGCATATACGGTGCATGAGGGGCGCCGTTATCGTCTGAAGTTTCGTAACGCCAGCGACGATATTCATCCGTTACACTTGCACCGCCACAGTTTCGAGTTGACGCAGATCGGCGGTAAGGCGACGTCGGGAGTCTTCAAGGACGTCGTCATGCTTGGGGGCTTTCAGGAACTCACCTTCGATTTCGTCACGGACAATCCGGGGCCGACGCTTTTTCACTGTCACCAACAATTGCACATGGATTTCGGATTCATGGCCCTCTTTAGGTATGCGTGAGCGGCAATGGCGCATTCACTCCTGCTTTTGCAGCTAATCGTCATCCTCGGATGCGCTCGCATACTCGGCCTCATACTGCGCTTGTTCGGCCAACCCATGGTGATCGGCGAGATGGTCGCCGGCCTCATGCTCGGCCCCGCGGTGTTCGGTACGCTCGCTCCGACACTGCAGGCAGCGCTCTTTCAACGCTCGTCGTTGCCTGAGCTGGATGCCATATCCCAGCTGGGGCTGGTACTTTTCATGTTCATCGTCGGCGCAGAACTGCGCCTTCCAGCCGGTGCGAAGGCACAGATCGTTGCGGCCTCCTGGATCGGTGTGCTGTCCATGCTGCTGCCGATGGCGCTCGGCTTTGCAGTGGCCGTACCGCTGCATCCGCTGCTGGCACCCCCGGGGGTGACCTTCTGGCCCTTCGCGCTGTTCATGGCAGCGGCAATGTCGATTACCGCCTTTCCCGTCATGGCCCGGATTCTCAAAGACCGGGGCGAGACACAAACGCGGATCGGCCGGCTGTCATTGACCGGAGCAGCCGTAGCCGACGTCTTCTCCTGGATTATGCTTGCGATCGTCGTGGTGCTTGCAGGGAGCGGCAGCGATTGGTCTCGCATCGTCCAGATGCTGACTGGACTGGCCATTTTGAGCGCCCTGCTGTTCGGCGCTCTGCGGCCTCTGATCGCATGGTTGCTGGCCCGCTATGCGAGCGATGGACGCCCGGCTGGTGCCCTTCTCGCGACGCTGCTGATTGGCACGTTTGCAAGCGCCTATGCGACCGCGTCTCTCGGAGTTCACCCCGTTTTCGGCGCCTTTCTCTTCGGAGCATGTCTGCCTCGCGACGACCGGCTGCTCCACTCCCTGATTGAGCGGATCGAGCATGTGGCGGTACTCGTATTGCTACCGGTGTTTTTTGCACTGGCGGGACTCAACACGACCGCGGACGCGTTTTCAGGCACCGGAGCAGGCAATATGCTGTTGATCCTGTTGGTCGCCGTAGGCGGCAAGATCATTGGGGGCAGCGTTGGCGCGCGGATCGCCGGAGAGCCTTGGCGGCCGGCGCTCGCGATCGGCTCTTTGATGAATGCGCGCGGGTTGATGGAACTGATCGTCATGAAGGTGGGGCTGGATGCAGGCCTGATCGGGAAGCCGCTGTTCACCATGCTCTTGGTCATGGCCATCGTGACGACGGTCATGACCGGCCCGTTGCTCAACTTGTTCGAGCGGGGCAAGCGCGAGAGGTCGAAGATCGCAGGGGTCTCCTGAGATCACGGCGAGAGGCCGCCTCTGGGGAGACCGGCATGGAATGCCGGCCCCCTTGGTGCACGGTCCAGCTCTTCATCATCGATTACATCACCACCGGCCTAAATGCGCGCCGCCGTCGACGTGCAGCACCTCGCCCGTGATCTGGCTCGCCTCGGTAAGGTAGAACACGGCCTCAGCGATGTCTTTGGCGGCCGCAATCCGCCCAAGAGGCGACAGTGTGCGCAGGAAATCCTTGGAATTGTTCTTGTGAAGCGGGGTATCGACGATGCCTGGAGCCACCACGTTCACGCGAATAGCCTGCGGCGCGTACTCCATCGCGAGACTGCGGGATATCGCATCGATACCGCCTTTCGTGATCATTGGAACGGATGCGGCAAATGCCGCAAGCGGATGATCGACGATGGATGTCGTGATGCTCACCACACTGCCGCCGCTCTTTTGCGATAGCATCTGCTTCACCGCCAACTGCGTCGTATGGATAAAGCCATCCAAGTTCGTGGACGACAACGCCCGAAAGTCCTCGGCTGTGTACTCGGTGAACGGCTTCGCAAAGAAGATACCCGCGTTGTTCACGAGGGCATCGACCGAGCCGAACCGCTCCACCGCGGTAGCAACGATCTTCTCTGCCGTCGAGGCCAGGCCGATGTCGCCGTCCACCAGGGCCAGCTTGTCCGAGCGCTGCAGCTCGTTCTTGTGACTAATTTTGCGCGAGTTACCCACCACGTTGTAACCGCGATCGAGGAACAGGTTGGCAACCGCCGCACCGATCCCCTGAGAGGCTCCTGTGACAATGATGGTCTTTTGTTTCGTAGTCATATGAGTTTCCACCTCGAGTTGTAACTGTATGTCCTGGGTTCCAATCACTCGTCTGTCGCAAGTTATTGTGGGGATACCCGGCGCAGCTGATTAGATGGGAAACTGCGGAATCTAATTTCCAAAAATGGCAGAGTGATCATGACAAACCTCGACGACGTCCAGATATTCGTCAAAGTGGCTCAGTTCGAGAGCATCAGCCGGGCAGCGCGCTCGTTGGGCATGCCGATCTCGACGGTGAGCCGGCGATTATCGGTGCTCGAGTCGAAGCTGGGCGTATCGCTCCTGAGGCGCACGACCCGACGAGTGACCCTGACCGCGCCGGGGTGCGAGTACTTGAATCAATGCAAGGAGCCGCTGACCCTCTTGGAAGATGCCGAACGAGCTCTGACTTTGGGACAGAAGACGCCCGCCGGGATGTTGAGGATATCCGTTCCGGTCATTCTGGGTCAGGAGCCCTTCCTGAAGTTCCTTTCGGGGTTCCTGAAAGCCCAGCCGCGGATCCGGATCGAACTCTTCATCACGAATCTCTTTCTCGATCTGGTTGTGGAAAACCTTGACCTCGCGATCCGCTTCGGAGAGCTGGAGGACTCGAGCGTGATTGCCACACGCATCGGAAAGAGCGTTCGCTATGTCGTGGCAGCCGCCGAATACCTGAAAGGCCGAAAGCCTCCTCTCGAGCCTGCGGACCTCAAGCTGCACGATTGTGTGATGCTCAGCGCCAGAAACAACGAGACTGATTGGGACCTGGTCAACGGTCGAAAAAAGGCACGCATCCATGTCTCGGGGCCGATATCGAGTCGCGACTTCAATTCGGTCAGCACCTTCGTGTATCGGGGACACGGGATCGGATTATTGCCGTCAACCTACTGTGACGAAGCAATCGGGAGCGGTGCACTCATGCGGCTGTTACCGAAGTGGACTTCCCCGCAAATCCCCGTTTTTACGGTCTACTCAAATCGAAAATACCTGCCTTTGAGGTTGAACATCTTCCTGGAGGCGCTGGCAGCCTGGAAGAGTCCGCCATGGGATTAACTCGGGCCATCCTGGCCCTCGCCCTGCGGGCGCGCTGCGCGCGTCCAAAAATCGCTGCGCGATTCTTGTCGAACCCACGCAAACGCCGACAAAAAATCAGTAAGCTCATGAAAAACTCGCGGCTTTGCGTCCCCTCAAGACCCCTCCTTTCCCCGTTTTTGGCAGTAGATTTGGCAGTGTCTGTTTCGAGGCCCGGCCAACCGTTAGGCGGCGACCTCAACGTAATCGACATGGCTCGACGGAGGGGGAATCGGAGTACCGTCCTCGCGCAACCCCTCCAAGTGGAACTCAATAGCCTCGCGAATTGCCTGCTCCGTCGCTGCCAGAGTCTCGCCCGTGGCAATGCATCCTGGAAGGTCCGGCACATATGCGGAAAAATTGTCGCCGGCATTTTCGATCACTATCGCGTAACGCATCAGAGGTGGCCTATTTCTTCAATCCCGACTGTTTGAGGATACTGTTCAACGTGCCCGGTGCCAAATCTTCGCTCGGCTTACCTGCGACCGTGACCCGACCCGCTTGAACTGGCGGTGGCTTCCCTTAGTGGACGCCAGATACCAACCGTCCTCACTCAGCATGCGCAATATGTCAGATACCTTCATTGCCGTGGCTGCTTAGGCGGCTTGTAGGACCGCGCGCCGGGTCGAGATTGGGAGTTCAGCCGCGACGAAGCGTTGGCTGGGGTACAAGTAGCCCTCCCCGGACTCGTCGATGATCCTGAGGTACCCAGTGCGCTCTGCTTTCACGTCTGTCAACGCAATGTAAATTTTCAGCCGCTCCAGGAAAACCTCATAGCCCGCATTGTCGAGACAAATGAATAAGCGCTTTGCTGATTTTGCCATCGATGTATTGCCTAAATGAACGCCTTGATCCTTATTTCGCGCCACTAGACCATCGTTTCAGAGAGTGGCAGCACGGTCAACGCGAATCGGATGCCCAACTACCCGTCAGGGCGCTCTCGGACCCACTGCGGCCGGTCGTCAGCGTCCGGTTTGCGGCATTAGAACAGACCCTCACGCGTCACGGTCCGCTCCGACGCACGTTAGACCTATCATCCGTTATCAACGTCGCGTTGAAGCAAGATTGTCCTTCGCCAAGTACGACCACGTCGTTGTCGTTGAGGCGCAGACCTACCTCTTCGGGCTTATCCCACAAGCAGTATCGTCCGTCCGAATCTTTGATCGACAGGTCCACCACGTAATAATCGGCGTGCGATGACTTCCGAAGTGCTGGGTCGTTAATTGGTCTGAGCACAAATAGCTCCGTCGATCTGACGAATTTGGAAGTGGCGGCGACATGTTGAGAAAAGATCGCCCTGACCGTGCCCCTAACCGGCGGCCCCACGATTGTACGTCTGGCCGACAGAACCCAGATGAAATTGGCATCCAGGCAGATGCTGGCGAGGTTAGAGTCCTCTGGCTGCGGGCACGGTTGTTTAGAGAGAAAGTAGTTGCTGATGCCGCGCCCTAAGACCACAGAATCAGAGGAAAAGGCGGGAGGGGGGACCGTTACCAGAGGCATGAGGATTAACAAAGAGGAAGCGCGTCTCATAGGTCTAGCTCCTAGTTGAGCGGCGGGCGGCGAGCGGCCGCGAAAACCCAACCGAAGCGACTTTATCCTGACTCATCCATTCCCTCCGATCCCAAACGAAACGTCGCCGCGCGTCCGCTCGAACGCGAGTTAGCACACGCTATACGCTGATCCACACGAGTTTGTCACCCTTTACTTCAGCCACGGCATAGGCGCCCTTGCCATAGTCTCTGCAGAGGCTAAATCGGAGGGTTGCCTCGCCGAGAGCCGATTGCAGTGATGGATACTTGGTCTTCAGCACCTCGACGACACGGCGAGAGTGATCGATCTTCGACCACGCCTCTTCATCACTAGGGCGGTCGGTTTGGTTCTCGTCAAGATAAGAGAGAACTTCCACGCGGCCGCGAGCAGGATTTGGAGACACAACGATGCCGTCGTAAGGGATGGAGTCGCCACCCGCGAGAAATCCGGAGACCCTGCGCCAAAGCGTATCGTCGGAGTCGTGCACTCTTGCGTTCCTGCTAACGTCCAAGTTGAGCGGCGCGCCGCCACGTCACGACTGGCACTTTATTCATGGCGCGTCCGCTCCGACGCATGTTAGGTGACCTTCCGCAATATGCGCTGCAGCCGATTAGCATGACGTTCAACAGCACTCCAGTTCCAGCACTCCGGGGAGGGCCATTCGGGATGTGTCGAAGCCCATGCACTCGCCCGCTTGGCCGAGTTTGCGGCGATTCTAGACATGCTTGATTGTTCACTTCCATAGAGCTGAATCGCTATCAGACCCCAGCCGTCCCATGTGTATCGGATTTTCTGGCCGGCGCAGTGGTCCGGATCTAAACGAATTGTCCTTCGAATTGGCCGGCCGCGCATATCTGGGTAAACGACAAATACGAACGCGAGCCCTCGCGGCTGCGCCAATTGGTTTCTAATGTGGGCGGTGAGGGACTCCGGCGATAAGAATTCGAGCGGCTCCATATCGGGAACTGAATATGCCTCCACCGCCTGTGGGTCCGGCTTCGCGAACACACCTCCGACGATTGCGTCAATTGCCGAATCAGTGATGGGAGCAGTACCGGCCAATGGAGTCACCTAAATTATTTTATCCGTCCGCCTCATGACGGATAACCTAGCAGGAGACGGATCACCTGGCCACTTGACGCAATCCAAGTCATGACCGTCCGCCCTACGGCGGCGAGTAACAGGTGACGAGCGCCCGGTGTTGGCCGACGGCAGCCCGTTGCCCTGAAAAGCGTCTGTACTTCCGCCCGCGACCCACCGGTGTCGGTCACGACCGGCGGCTTTAGGGAATTGAATCTACCAGGGCACACCAGTTCTGACTACGAAGGCCTCACTAAGATTTCGATCAATGTTGCTGTTGCGACGAGCTTAGGTCCTTCTTGAATGCGCCAGGGCCGTCCTGATTGCAGTGCATCCATTAAGCCCGGTCCATTTAGGAACTCTATTTCTACTTCCTTTGACTCCCCTGGCCTTATTGACTCGTTTACCGCGAAAGTAATTTGGCCCACGTAAAACTCGCGTCCGTTGGCCTCACCGAAATTGTGATTTGGACGGTACCCGGAGAACGCCTCGGTCTTCCGTCCCCCTTCTTCCGTTGATAAAAATGAGAGCATTGCTCGAACTCTTATGGATGGCGCTCCCGGCGAAATCTTATCAGCGAAGCTAAATGCGCTCATATCCCCTTCCTATTTGTTCGCCACCTGCTGACCGTCGCAGCGGAGCCATCGCGGAGATACTGGGAAACTCGTTTTTTGGCAGTCTGACATCAATGCGGCGGGAGTTTCCAGGCGATCGACCCGGTCCATTCGGAAGCGGCAATAATCAAAACTATGCTCAGCCACACTGCGACGCCGCCACAGATTCGCTTCATCTTCGAGCGACATTTGAACTCTTCCTCGTATCGAGACCATTTTCGACCAAATAGCAGAGTGTAGTGGTTGAGAATGACCAACCCAAAACCTACCGCACCCCACACCGTCAAAAATTCCGATTTGGATTGTGGGAGCAGTACGCGTCGTTGAAGCCAGATTGATATGACAGAAGCGATAGTGAGCCCGGCGAATTCCGTCGCCACTGATATGACCAATAGAGCTTTCCACTCGTCCCAGCCGTCGTTCCAGACCGACTTGAATGTGCTGCGAAGTAGGTAAAACGCATAGGCGTGCATTTTTGCAAGCCATCGCCAACCACAAGCGATACCTTCTGCCACCCTCATGCCTCCGTGGCAACTGCTCGATGCCATTCACAAGCTCGTTCTTCCTACCTGCCAGTCTACCGTGCGCCGGGAATGGCAGCTGGGCGGCAAGCAATTCGAGGCGGCCACCGTCAGCAGTTGGCCGAAGCGGCAGGGACGCGGCGCCCGCATCGCCGTGGGCATGCGGCTATCTCCAAGAAGACCGATGGTCCCGATGAAGCCCCGACCGCTTCCTTGACGCCTCCACAACTGCAACGGCTCCACTTGGACAAGTGTCGCGCCGCATGTTGAATCGTGGCAGGCTGTCTTGGTGTAAACCACGGGAACACCTGCATGTTCACCTTAAAGCTCAGCCGCTGGCTCACCATCGAGATCGAGAACGGGATGTACCTGAAGCTCCGGCAAGCGGGAAGTGTTCTGGTCGCGTCTGATGGGACTTAGCGTCGATTGAGACAATCAACCGGGGCGCCTCGGAGCAAGGACTTTCCATGGCGCTGAGTTGGCCGCTAATCGTCAACTAAAGCAAGGAGACCTAATTCCGGTAAAGTGCGTGCCATGTGCAATTGGCAGGGAGCCGAGGATTTATGTCCCCGTTACTGGTCATCACCTGTGCGGTGTCGTTGGGAAACGACTGCCATCTACAGTCCACGCCTGCGGGTATGCATGCAGGACAGCCCGTGATTCTTACTTTCGCATCACCGGAGGTCTGTGCACGGCAGGCAGCCGAAGGTGATCGCGTTACCAAAGCAAACCCCGCTACACGCACCCGCGTGCCGACGCACTCTGTCTGTGTCGAGGTTGAAGTAAACAAAACTGGCGGTTTTGATGTGCCCGACGCCGACGGCGGCGCCAGTGTGTGGGTCCCCGTTATAGCGACAAGTGACGCTAATGCATCCGCAGCCGACGGGCCGCCGTCGGGGCTGATACCAGCAATTGTTTTCCTGAACAACAGTGCCTGCGTAGCGGCCCTTCCGAAAGTGGTGCCAGGTCAGATATATCCTGTGTGCACGAAAGTTGAAGTGCGGGGAGGAAAGTGAAAAGCGGATTGGCTTTGAAAGCAGCGGTGACGGACGAGCATCTAAAGGGTGCCGTCACCATTCTTGCAAATTTGGTCCGAAGTGCTCATTTGAAGCGGGCGCTGACGCGCGCCGACCCTGCGCCGTCCTTGAATTTTTGGCGAGTCATTTACGGCAACCTGCTGGATATGACTGTACTCGAGTGGTGCAAGCTCTTTGGCTCAGACAATGAGGATCATCAACAGGTGCATTGGAAAAACATGTTCCACGACGAAAGCGCTTTCCGAGACGGCCTGTACCGACACCTAGGCATTAGCAGCGATGACTTCTTCGCGTATTGGAAGGAACTGAAGACTTACAGGGACACAGCGGCCGCGCATTTGGATTTGGCTAAACCTCTCGTACCTTTTTATCCGAAGCTCGATCACGCGATTGCATCGAGCTACTATTACTATGCGCAGCTACTCCCAGCATTGCGGAACCGTGGCATGACGCAGTACCCGGACGATCTTCAAGCGTACGCAGAGGCCTTCCTTGCGCAAACGGTCGACATCGCATCTAAAGCAATGATGGCAACCAAGAACATAGATGGGCGATTAGGCTGAGATAAAACCCTTCCTCGACGCCGCCCGGCGCGGTGCTAAAGACAACCTTCGAGGCAGGACGACGATGCCAATTGTGTACCGCTAGCATGTACCGTTATCGTGGCTCCGGTTCTGGCTTTAATGTGCGAAAATAGCTTGTTTTTAAGGATATTTTCACGTGTCAATAGGAAGTGGCGGAGAGGGTGGGATTCGAACCCACGTGCCGGAATTACCCGACCATCCGATTTCGAGTCGGCGCCGTTATGACCACTTCGGTACCTCTCCTTGACACAAAAATTTATGTGATTTTAATCC
>Ga0187890_10000878_pt1 | contig 21855 bp, 17 predicted proteins | sample June2016WEW_21_1_FD_133005 | JGI IMG/M metagenome (GOLD analysis project Ga0187890, IMG submission 133005) | Peatland microbial communities from SPRUCE experiment site at the Marcell Experimental Forest, Minnesota, USA - June2016WEW_21_10 | ecosystem: Environmental > Terrestrial > Soil >... | reverse complement strand
CCGTGGCGACGTTATCTACGGAACTAATCGCAGTTTCACCGGAGCAATTGGGTTCCTCGGAGCTTCCGTGAGCGTCCGTCTGCGCCTCGGCGGGCAGGGGATGAAAAACAAAGGCCGGTGGCACGGAGTTAGCCATCTTCAGCGCGCGAATCGGCTCGTACGCGTCGCGTTGTCCATTGAGCCCATCGAGCATCAATTGTTTTTGCTCGGCGGTGAAAGGACCGACGCCCGCCAGCGCCGCGGCCTGGTCGATCATCTCAGGCGTGATTTTGGGCAGGCTTGGCGACGGCTTGGCTGGTTGATTCGCTTCCGGGTTCGCGGCTGGACTCGCGCCGGGGGGAGTTTGAGGCGCGGTTTGCTGGGCTTGCGCGGCCAGCGTATAGAGAACACCAGGCAGCAAGGCCGAGGTGATTCCCGCACGGCTGCATGCAGCTAGAAAACTTCGACGGTCCAGTGTCATGGCGGCGAGGTCCTTTCGCACGAATTGGGCCCTTGCGAAAACTATAGCCCAACCGGTTGGGATCGCCTGCGGGATTTAGCGGATTTGAGTGTCTTTGAAGTCTTGCAAGACGCACAGTCTGCGGAAATACACTGGTCTTCAGGAGAGGCTTTCCCTAAGGTCGAGCTCCTCGCAGCTCAGCGGCTTCGCCTGCGCTAGCTTGTCGCGGCGGGCGGCGGAGCGGCGGGAGCAGGCGTGCTGCTGGGAGTGCTTTCTTTCGCTGCGGCAGGAGTTTTGTTCTCGGCCGGCGCTGCAGTGGAAGCTGCTTCGCTGGCAGGTGCGCTGGATTTCGCAGCGTAGTCGTTCACATACCAGCCGGCTCCTTTGAAGTGCAGGCGCGGCGCGGTGAGCGGGCGCTCAAGCACACCCTGGCAAACCGGGCAAACAAGCTCTTGCTTGGAGCTGAAGTTCTGGATTTTCTCAAAACGGTGGCCACACTGGGTACACCGATACGCATACAACGGCAAAGTTCTCACCCCTGACAGGAAGAATGACTCACTTCACCTATTGTATCGGCAGGGCAGTAAATTATCTGCAAATCGCGTGGCTCCCACCCTGGCCGCAGACACGATGACGCGGCGAGGGTGGGGCGCTTGAGGCTCGATTTCAATGCGCGGCGATCAAGACCGACGCCGAGCGATTTTCCCATTCAAGCGTCAGCTTGCCGGTTGTCCCTCCCATGTCGGTGATGATGTACTTGAGGTTCTCGACCATTGCATCGGGTTTACTCATGCTCATCTTGACGCGGCCCAGATCCTGCGCCTTGTCGTATTTAGTACCCCACTGACCGGTCTGCTTATTCACGATCAGCACCCAGTTATCGGGGTCCGAGAGATCGACATAGAGGGAGTAGTCGCCCTTCGGAACAGCCAGTCCGCCGAAGGTCAGATCAGCTTCGGTATGCAACTTGGTTGCTGAGTTGGCGCCCGCGCGCCACACCGGGTACGTGGGATCGTGGCCGATGAGCCCGTCTTTTTCGAAGAGATGTCCGGCGCGTCCTTTGACTCCGGGCGAACTATAGGTGACGCTGATGGCCTTGCCGCCGATGGTCGCCGATTCGGTGGCCGGCGGACTTTTCGGTGGGCCTTGCTGTGCAGAGAGGGTGAGCGTTGTGGCGACGAACAGCGCCGTACAGATCATAAAGTGCTTCACAAGCATTTACCTCCGTGGGAATGAGTCCCTCCGGGACCTTGAGCCCGGACGCAACGATTGTCGCACCGTCCAGCCTTTGAAGGGAAACCGGCGCGTGCAAACAGGAGGATCGGCAGACCGTGTACGACGCGCGGCCCCGGCGCTCCAATCCATGCCGGCGAACGAATTTGCTCTGCCCGTGCCAAGGAGCGTGCGGTATACTCCAATCGCAGCGAAAACAAGGAGGTTGACGATGCATTTCAACGGGATTTTGAAGTTGGCGGCGGGTGCGCTGGTCACGGGGATGATGGTGCCGGGTACGATGATGGCGCAGGGAAGCGATACAGTACTCAAGCCGGCAGAGATTCAAAAGCTGCTGCCTGCAACCGTGTTCTATCGCGGGCAGACGGCACCCACGGAGTTGCGAAACTCCGGCGGCGTAAGGCTGGCAGACGGGTTCTACGTCGTGGCGGCACTGGTAGACACGAGCGGCTACACGACGGGCGTGCAGGCGAAGTATCAGGCATGCTTGATCACCGAGGTTCCCATCAAGCTGGGCGGACAGAGTCTTGCAGCGGGCTTTTACGGTGCGGGATTTGTTGCGGAAAACAAATTTGTAGTGACCGATGTGGGCGGCCATGAAGTGCTCACGGCGGACGCTGCCGAAGATCCGACACTCAAGCGGCCCATGCCATTGCAGGTTGTCGCCGACCCCGCTGGAGGCTTCCGGCTCTACCTGGGACGCAAGTATGTGGTCTTCAGCCGGTAACTCTACCGGCTTCACTTTCACCTCTGGGACCTGCAAATTCTACCCGTGATTGCATTGATCCGATTGCGGGAGCGCGGCTCAACGATTGCGTTCTTCACAGGCTTGAGAGCGAATGTTCTGGAAGAACGGGGGCTGTTGAGGCTAACATGATGATGCAGGTTCCGTATTATCTCGCAGTTGCAGTTTTTGAAAAGGGGAGGAAACACAGATGAGTTACCGTTCGTTCAGGTCTTTTTGCCAGGTTTCGGCTTTGGCATGTCTCGCACTGGTGCCCATGGGCTGCAAAAAACCCCCGGCGGTGACCTTGGCCTGTCAGGCCAATCCACCCGCCATATTCCCCGGTGACACGGTCACGGCGACCGCGGTTCCCGGCTCAGTGGATACCAACAAGAAGAACAATGTGGTCTACGACTGGTCGGGTACCGGCGTGACCGGCAACGGCGCAACTGCTACTGTCAATACCGCCGCATTGGCGCCCGGCAGCTATAGCGTCAAGGCAACCGTCAAGGAAGGCCGGAAAGGTAAGGAAGGCAAAAAGCCCGGCCAGAGCGCCGAGTGCACAGCCAGCTTTACGGTGAAGGATTTTGAGCCGCCAACCCTGGCCTGCGCTGCAAGCCCTGTGACCATCAAGCCCGGCGAGACCAGCACGATCACGGCCACCGGCCTAAGCCCGCAGAGCCGCCCGCTGACCTACACCTACTCGGCAGCAGCGGGATCGATCAGCGGCAGCGGAGCAACAGCCACATTCTCCTCGGCCGGCGCGCCCACCGGTAGTGTTGGTATCTCCTGCAACGTGGCCGACGACAAGGGACATACGGCAGCCGCGAGCACCACCGTGACAATCCTTGCTCCTTACGTGGCTCCGGTTCCGCATACCCAGACGCTCTCCGCGATCAGCTTTGCTGGGGACAGCAAGCGTCCGGAGCGCGTGGACAATGAAGCCAAGGCGCAGCTTGACGCCGTTGCCTTGAGCCTCCAACAACAGCCTGATGCCAAGGTCGTGCTGGTTGGCAGTGCGTCGGCGGATGAGAAGGCAATGCCGAAGCATCACAAAAAGCACGCCAAAATGGAAGACGTCGCAGCCCAGCGCGCCGTCAATGTCAAAGCATACCTGGTGACCGAAAAGGGTATTGACCCGGCCCGCGTTTCCGTAGCCACCAGCACCACCGATGGCAAAATGGTGACTCCGTACCTGGTGCCCGCAGGTGCCGACTTCGCTGCCGACGTCACTGGAACAACCCCAGTGGATGAAAGCGCCGTGAAGCCTGAGGTGCGCAAGCCCCTGCACGAGCGGCATCATCACAAACACGCGGCCAAGAAGATGGACATGTAGTCCGATCCGCCACCTTGCGGTAAGAAATCGAAGCCAGCCTTTCGGGGCTGGCTTCGGTGTTTTTGGATGCTCTTATAGCGGCCCACAGGTCAACGAAGCCCGCTAGATGAATGGATCGGGCTCGCTTTCCAGCGAGCCCGTTCGAGAGGCATTTGTTGTGGGGGAGGGCGCGGATGGGGTAAGGCGAAGATTGAAATTGCTTAAAGGGAACCGACAGGAGGGGAGAATCGTTCGGGGATGCCTCTCATGACAAGATTCACACATGGCCTGAAGAGCTGTCTGGTCAATTTGGCTCAACTTTGACGATAAATAACTCGGGTCACATGAGGTCGTCCGGTCTGGCCAGTATCAACTCTAGTCTAATAACACGGCCGGCTTCTCCTAAGGGAAGCCGGCCGTGATGTGATTGCGGATGAAATCTAAGCCTTCGCCGTGGTCAGTGCACCGAGATCGGCCGCCAGCTTCTCCGTCGAGAAGGCTTCGATCAGATCGCCTTCCTTGATGTCGGTGAAGCCGCCGAGCCCGATGCCGCATTCCATGCCGTTGGTGACTTCGCGGACATCGTCCTTAACGCGCTTGAGGGAGCTGATCTTGCCCTTGAAGACCTGTTCGGTGCCGCGCATGACCTTGACTTCCGCGTCCCGGCGGATGGCTCCATCCTGAACGCGGCAGCCGGCGATGGTGCCCACCTTGGGGATGCGGAAGACTTGTAGTACCTCCGCGCGGCCCAGGTAGTTCTCCTTGAAGGTTGGATCGAGCAGCCCCAACATGGCAAGGCGCATTTCGTCCTGCAACTCGTAGATGATGGAGTGCAGGCGAATCTCGACGTCTTCCTGTTGTGCCAACTCGGCGGCTTTGCGCTCCGGGCGGACGTTGAAGCCGATGATGATGGCGTTGGAGGCAGTCGCCAGCAGAACATCGCTTTCGGTAATGGAACCCACACCGGAACGGATGACCTTGACACGCACCTTTTCGGTAGACATAAGGACCAGCGAATCGGCCAGCACCTCCACCGATCCGGTCACGTCGCCCTTGATGATGAGAGGCAGATCTTTGACACCTGCCTGACGAATCTGCTCGGCCAAGCCCTCAAGAGAGACTCGAGAACTCTTGGCAAGTTGTGCGTCCCGCTCCTTCATCTTGCGGTATTGGGCGATGCCCTTGGCCTTATCGCGATCGGCTACGACCAGGAAGGTGTCGCCCGAGTCAGGCATCGACTCAAGGCCGAGAACTTCAACCGGCGTAGAGGGGCCGGCTTCTTCGATAGCTCGGCCGCGGTCGTCGAACATCGCGCGTACCTTGCCAAAGGTGTTGCCGACAATGTAGCTGTCGTTGAGGTGCAGGGTTCCGTCTTGTACCAGGACAGTGGCGACCGCGCCGCGACCGCGATCGAGTTTGGCCTCAAGGACCGACCCGACGGCTTTGCGTCCCGGAGTTGCCTTGGGCGCTTTGACATCTGAAACCAGGCAGATCATTTCGAGGAGGCCATCGAGATTAATGCGCTTCTTGGCCGAAACCTTGACGTAGGCGGTGTCGCCACCCCAATCGTCCGGGACCAAGCCGCGATCGGCAAGCTGTTTCTGTACCCGATCCGGATTGGCTTCGGGCTTGTCGATCTTGTTGATCGCCACGATGATGGGCACATTTGCAGCCTTGGCGTGGTCGATGGCCTCAAGGGTCTGAGGCATGACGCCGTCGTCCGCGGCGACCACGATCACGACGATGTCAGTGACCTTAGCGCCTCGCGCTCTCATGCGGGTGAAGGCTTCGTGGCCAGGCGTGTCGAGAAAAACAATCTCGCGGCCGAAGGCGGGTGAGCCCTCTTTGAGGAAACGGACCTTGTATGCGCCGATGTGCTGCGTAATGCCGCCCGCTTCTCCGGCAGCGACGTCCGTCTTTCGGATGGCGTCGAGTAACGAAGTCTTGCCGTGATCGACGTGGCCCATCACAGTCACAACAGGGGAGCGCGGGACTTCGAGCTCGCCCGTGTTTTCAGCTTCGAGAACTTCTTCGATGGCCTGGTTGGCGATCTCCTCCTCATAGCTGATGACCGTGGCGGCGGCACCGAACTTGGCTGCGACATCCTTGACCATCTCGGCGTCAAGCGACTGGTTGACAGTTACGAAGATGCCGCTCATCAAGAGGGTGGCGATAAGATCTTTGGCGCGAACGTCGAGCTTCTCGGCCAGGTCCTTGACGCTGATTCCCTCGGTAACTGTGATCTCGCGGGTGATGGGAAGTGGCTCGCCGCCATATTGGACACCACCATAGCGTGGCGGTGGCACAAAGCCCTTCATCGGGCCTTCCTTGGTCTTGGGATATTGCGGACGGCCGCCGCGTCCTCTCGAAGGTGCGCGTGCCGGACGTGGTGGTGCTTCGCCGGTTGATGGAGCGCCACCTGGACGAGGTGGACCGCCTGGGCGCGGTGGTCCAAAGCCCGGTCGAGCGCCAAAGCCAGGGCGCGCGCCTGGTGCGCCAGGGCCCCCTGCGCCGGCATATCCGCCGGGAGTCGTGCGAGTAGGATGCTTGGGGCGTGGGCCGCCTGGGAATTGGCCAGGTGCTCCAGCAGGGCCGCTCGAAGTTCTTTGGGGATAACTGCCTGGACCGCTGGAAGGCCGGTTACGGTCAAAGATCGGTCTGCCCCGTTGAATTCCACCGGCTGCGATTCCGCTGTTGGCAGAGGGCGGAGCGACCACCACCGGCGGCGCGGTGTAGACCGGTCGCGGCCCGGTTTGCGGCATGACCATGCGGCGGGCGGGCAATGCCGGGGTAGGCGATGGAGTATGGGTATGCCCTTTGGTGCGGTGGGCGGGCGGAGCCGCAGAAGCGGCTGCAACATCGGATAGGTCGAGATCGGTGGTGGCTAAGATTTGTTCCTTTGGCGCAATAGCCTCTGCTTCGGCAGCCGGCGCGGCTGTGATTGTGAGTGACTCGACAGCTTCTACGGTTGGGGCTGAAATAGTCTGCACCTCCGGAGCCTCAACGACTGCGGCGGCGGGTGCAACAACCTCGGGAGCTGCGACTGCGGGAGCCGGCTTGACCGCTGCCGGTGGCTCGGTGACGCGCGCGGGAACTTCGCGGACAGGCGAAGCTGCCGGCGGCTTCACCACGACGGCCACTGCGGGCGCGGCTACGGCTGAACGCGGCGGAATCGAAGCACCTGCCGGAGCCTTGGCGACCACCGGGCCAACGGGTGGGCGACTGGCAATTGCGGGCGGCGGCGGCGCAACCACGATGGGCGGCGCGGAGCGCGGTTGAGGGACAATTTTGCGCGGTTCCGGCCGAGGCGGCGCAACGGGCGCATGTACCACAGCGGAGACTGGCGGAGGTGGAGGGGCCGGGGGCGCAACAGGAGTCACCAACACAGGGGGCTTCACGGGCACGTGGCCGTGCCGCGCCACTGCTTCATCTTCCTGCTTCTTGGCTAGAATGGCCTTCATCACATCGCCGGGCTTGGAGATGTGCGAGAGATCAATTTTGGGCGTAATGCCCTGCGAGGCGCGAGGCGTTTGTGCGCCTGCCTGGCCTGCAGGCCGCGACCCGCGCTCAAAATGCGCGCGCACCTTGTCGGCCTCGTAGTCCTCCAGCGAGCTGGAATGGGTCTTGCCGGCAGCCAGGCCGAGCTCTGCCAATATGTCGAGAACCTGTCGGCTCTTGACCTCCATCTCGCGCGCAAGATCGTTAATTCGAACCTTACTCATCCGCCTCTTTTCAAATCGTGACGCCCAAGGCCTCAGTTGCTCATAGCTACCTCATGGCATTGGTTGTTCTTAAATCGTCCGTTGTCGCCTGTTAAAGACACGGCGCATTCTATTCTCCGTGCTCTTTAGCTGCATGCTCGCCTGATGTTGCGCTTCCTGTTTCAATCTCTTCCAGCAGCGGTTCGTCCGCGCTCTGAGCATCGGTCCCGAGCGCCTCAACCGGTCGGTCTTCGAGCGTTTCGACTTCCGCCTCGTCAGCCGGAGGGACATCCTGAATCGCCTCTTCGGCCTCGGTGCGAATCTCGGAATCCTCTTCAGCAGCGCGAACGCCTTCCGCTTCGCGAATAACCGAGGCGTCATTTTCAGCCCCTGCTTCGCCAGTGGCTAGAACCGCGTCGCGCCCAGCTTCGGTCGGCGCCGACTCAGTACTTGTGCCCTCCGCGGGTGCAGCAACGAAGCCGTCCTCACCCGCTTCAAATTGGCCGAAGTAGTGGCGAACCGCGACGCTGATGCGCTCCAGCGTCTTCTCGCCGATGCCCGGAATCTCTTCGAGCTGCTCCGGCGTCATATCGGCCAGCGCCTCGACAGTGGTAATGCCGGCGGCCACCAGCTTCTGAATAATGCCATCGCCCAGCTCGGAGACCTGCTCGATAGGTGTAGAGGGGCCGCCAGTGAGATCCTGCATCTGTTGCTCGACTTCCTGGCGCTTTTCCTCTTCACTCTTGATGTCGATCTTCCAGCCCAGCAACTTGGCCGCAAGCCGAACGTTCTGGCCCTTCTTGCCGATGGCCAGCGAAAGCTGCGTGTCGTCTACGATCACTTCCAGTTGTTTGTCGGTAAGGTCGGCGATGGAGACACGACTGACCTTGGCCGGCTGCAACGCCTTCTCGGCAAAGGTGGTGATCTCGTCGCTGTACTCGATGATGTCGATCTTTTCTCCGCGCAGCTCTCGGATAATCGACTGCACGCGCATGCCCTTCATGCCGACGCAGGCTCCGACGGGGTCAACATCCTTGTCGCGCGATTGAACTGCGATCTTGGTGCGTTCGCCGGCCTCGCGCGCAATGGCTTTGATGACCACGGTGCTGTCGTAGATCTCGGGGACCTCTGACTGAAAGAGATTCTGCACCAGCTCCGGTGCGGCGCGCGAGACAATCACCTGCGGCCCTTTGGCGGCGCGGTCCACTTTGAGAAGAACCACACGGACCCGCTCACCGATGGAGAATTGTTCCAACCGCGACTGCTCGCGCTTCGGGCAGCGGGCTTCGGCTTTGCCCAGGTCGTAGATCACGTCCTGGCCTTCAATCCGTTTCACGGTCGCATTCAGCACTTCTTTTTCGCGGTGAGCGTACTCAAGAAAAACGGTATCGCGCTCAGCCTCGCGGACTTTTTGGAAGATCACCTGCTTGGCCAGTTGCGCGGCGATGCGGCCCAAGGGGCTGGTGTCTTTATAGGTACGGATTTCGCTGCCGACTTCGACATCCGGCGCGAGCTCCTTGGCGTCTGTGAGCGAGATCTGGTTGAGCGGATCCTCGATCGGCTCCTCGTCGGCCACAACCGTCTTGTAAATGTAGGCGGTGATTGCGCCGGTTTCGCGGTTCAGTTCGCCGCGCATATTTTCCTGGGTCTTGTAGTACTTTCGCGTGGCCAGGGCGATGGCCTCCTCGACGGCGCCGACAACGATGCCGGGGTCAATGCCCTTTTCCTGGCTCAAGAGCTCGATACTCTGATACAAAACGCTGGCCATACTTTGCTTGCTCTCTCTTTGGTACTGCGCGTACGGGGAAAGTTCGTTTGCTGCTTCCGCCGGCTCAGTGGGTTGAATTAGAACGTCGGCTCTTCGCTCAACGTTGGTTCTGATCTGTTGCGTCTTGTCGGACACTCTTTACGCCTGGCTCAAATCTCCGGTACCAGTTGCGCCTTCTCGATGTTCTCGATCGCGATCTCCACCGTGCTCACGCCGGTCTTCCGGCTCTTGCTGTTCTGCTTGACCGCATTCAGATCAAGTGTGATGGTACCCTCGGTGCTGGCCGTGAGCCGTCCCTGCCAATGCCGGTTGTTGCGAATCGGTTCGAAGGTTTGTACCTTGACCAAACCGCCCCTGAACCGTTGAAACTCTTCGAGCCTGGTCAACTTGCGGTCCAGTCCGGGGGAGCTGGCTTCGAGCGTGTATTCCGCGCCTGGGACCAGGTCCTCCACATCCAGCAGCACACCAAAATCCCGGCTGAAGGCTGCACAATCCTCATGTGTGATGCCTGAAAGTTGCTCCAGGCGATCTGGACCCAGCGTTCCTTCCTGAATTTCTTTCGCCAGCCGCTCCGGCAGGCTCTCGTCTTCGGCTCCCGCCACGAGCGCCGCCTTCAGCCGCGAACGACCCTCCGCATTTTTCTCGAGAAATACACGAAGGATGCGTTCTTTCGAGGGTCCGACCAGCTCAATATCGACCAGGTCCAACCCGTGAGAGGCTGCCACACGCGCTGCCGCCGATCGAATTGCGTCCAGCCTTACTGCCATCGTTCCCATACTCCAGCGGGCGATTTCGCTCGTTGGGACTTGGTTCACTTTCCGTTAAGTGCGGATTCTCCCGCAAAACTGCGGAGAAACCTTGAAATTTTCCGCAAATAAAAAGTGGGCTGTAAGCCCACTCATCTCTCCGCCAGCCGGCGTACCCACGGCAACTCAGGCGGACAAACTCGTCTGCATTTCAAGCATAGGGCAAAATGCCGGGAAATTCAATGCACAAGTCGGCTGGGAGGACAAATAATGGCTGATTTCTGACGCGACGGCCTTCGGTCAGTTGCTCCTAACCCTTTTAGGAGCGGTGCAACAGGGGGAACTCAGACTGCCCGGAAAGCTGTGAAAAAAACAAGCTCGGGTCATGAGGTGAGGGTTGGTCAGAATTGTTCCCGATTCGCTGAAGGATGTCCCCATTGCGGTCGATGAGCAACCTGTACCCGTATTTGTGCGTGGTTAAGCGGGACCTGACGATCGGAAGTGGGTGTTGATTTCCTGAATGACGCGCCCCATCAAAACACGTCTTCTGGTTGTCCTGGCCGTAACCGTCGTGGCAACTGCATGCGGCATGATGGCTGGCTACTGGTTCGGGCGGCAAGTCACTCTGAGGCTGACCACAAAAGAGCTGCAGCACGATGCGGCACGAGCGATCAGCGAGACCGAAATGTATGCGCGTGATGACCACGGCGTGCTCGATGCGATGAGCGCTTCCAGTTATCCCCATTGTTCCGAAGAGGATATGGGGTTTCTTCATCATCTTCTCTTCCATTCCGTTTTTGTCAAAGAGATCGGCCGTATCCGCGACAACAGGATCGCTTGTTCCACTACTATCGGGCGTGATCATCCGTCGACCATTGAACTTCCGAAGCCGGAGGCCATCGGCACCGATGGAGTGAAGGTGTACCGGGACCCTCTCTTCTTCGGGTTACCGAGTGCAGCGATTATCACCCTCCAAATGGGCGATTCGTATGTGATTTTGTATCCCTATTTCGAAAACCTTCGAGAACGTTCCGCCATCCGAATGAAGCCCACAGTGGTCGATGCTTCGCACAGTCAATCCGCTCATTTAGCGGAGACGGACTCCAAGGTCACGCAACCGATCCTGACCCGCAATAGCGACTTTCGCATTGGAGAGGTCATGTATTCGACCCGGTGTTCGTCGCTAAGTATCGATCACATTTGCATCACGGCTTCTATTTCAACCTCCGAAGCACTCCAGGCCGGACACCGGGATCTGAAAATCTTCATTGTTCTGGGCGGGTTGATCGGCGCCTTTTTTGGCTTCTTTTATTCGATCCTCTATCGGCGCCACCACAACATGGAACATCAACTTCGCAAAGCACTTCGCAAAGACAGGCTCCACTTGGCCTATCAGCCGATCGTCGATCTGGCCAGCAAGCGCATAGTCGGCGCGGAAGGGTTGGCGCGCTGGACCGATGAGCGGGGTTTAGCAATCGGCCCCGATGTATTTGTCAATATTGCAGAGAAGAATGGATTTGTGGGAGAAATCACCCGGTTGGTGGTGCGTCACGCCCTGCGCGATTTTGCGGAGACACTCCGCGCCAACCCCGAGTTTCGCCTCAGCATCAACGTGGCGGCCGCGGACCTGAGCGATCCGAAATTCCTGCCCATGCTGGATCGGTCCCTCGATCAGGCGTCGGTTTCGGCTCAGAGTCTGGCAATCGAGATCACCGAGAGCTCAACCGCCCTCTACAAAGTAGCCGTTGAGACGATCCATCAACTGCGTCGGCGGGGCCACAGCATCCATATTGACGACTTCGGAACGGGCTATTCCAGCCTTTCCTATCTCCACGACCTTTCAGTGGATGCCATCAAGATTGACAGGTCCTTCACCCAGGCGATCGGCACCGAGGCGGTAACTGTGGCAATTCTGCCGCAAATCCTGGCCATGGCCAAAGCTCTCAATCTAGAAGTGATCGTCGAAGGCGTCGAGACCGTGCAGCAAGCCGCGTATTTTCCCACCAACGGACAGCCGATCATGGCGCAAGGCTGGCTCTTTGGACGTCCAGTTCCGGTCAAGGAGTTTCTTGGTCTGTTGATCGAAGACGAGGAGAAGACGCTCGATTCTGCTGCCGTGTCCTAGCCCGATCGCGCCCGGCTTGGACAGCGTTCGTTTGCCAATGGTTTTCACAATCTTATATTCCCATTATTCTTCTTCCGATAGACTGGATACGCCGGTGACAATTCAGGTGATGTTGAATGCTACCCTGCGATAGACGCATCTTGTCCACTAACCAATGAAGAGTGCGAAGAAGAGGGAAAAAAAACGCGTTCGGGTGACTCTGATTGCCACGACTCTAGCTTGGGTCTGTGGCATCGGTGGGGGCTACCTGCTGGGGGACGGTCTGGCTCTCCGGCAGGCATCGGCGCAGCTTAGCCGGGATGCGGATCGGCTGATCGCTGAAGAGAGCGCTACCCTGAAAGAAACATACGCCGCGATGAAGGTGATGAACGCTTCGCCGTATCCCTATTGCTCCGAGGCTGAGCTGGCTTACTTTCGCAAGCTGCTTTTTCAGACTGACTTCCTGCGAGACGGCGGCCGAATGCGCAATGGCAAGATCGATTGTTCGGCTACGCTGGGGCCGGCCGATCTTTCGACCGCCCCTATGAAACTCGAGTACTCGATGCCGGGAGGGGCCAATGTATATGTGATGGCCGGCCCCTTGCAAGTTCGCGATCAACCTACACTTGGTCTGCAATTCAAGGATTTGTATGTGGTGATTAACTCTGGCGCGGGAAGGCGTTTGGAGTCGACCACTTTGCCGTTCATTATGACGGTAAGGCCCGTATCGAGCCGGAATCCTGCCCTGTTGTTGAGCACGGCGACCAAGCCCGAAGATGCAATTTTCACCACGGAGGGGATGGCCCGCAAGGGGGGGACACTCTACTTGACTCGGTGTTCGCAGGATAAGTTGAGCTGCGTGACGACGCGCATCACCATTGCGGAGGCCATACAGCGGGACCATACAATGTTGAGATCCTGCATGGGCCTCGGTGGCATGCTGGGCGCGCCATTCGGTTTTCTTTACTCCCTCGCATATCGGCGCAGACGCAGCATGGAGCAGCAACTGCGCAGGGCGATTGCAAAGGACAAGCTGCAGATGGTCTATCAGCCGATCATCGATTTGGCCACAAGACGGATCGTGGGGGCGGAGTCGCTGGCGCGCTGGATTGATGAAGAGGGCACTGACGTCGCAGCGGAGACATTTGTCAAGCTTGCAGAAGACCGCGGTTTTGTTGGAGCTCTTACACGACTGGCGGTGCGTCATGGCATGAGCGATTTTGGAGAGACGCTCCGCAGCAATCCCGATTTTCGGCTCAGCATCAACGTAGCGGCGAAGGATCTCGGCGATCCAGTTTTTCTGCCTAATCTTGAAGGAGCGCTTGTGCGGGCCGGTGTATCGGCGAAAAGCATCGCAATCGAGATCACTGAACGTTCCACTGCACGGGAGGGAGTGGCAATCGAGACAATTCGCCGGCTGCGCGAAATGGGCCATAGCGTGCACATCGACGACTTCGGAACGGGCTACTCCAGCCTCGCCTACTTACATGAACTGGATATCGACGCGATCAAGATTGACAGGTCGTTTACCCGTGCCATCGGAACCGAGGCTGTGACGCTTGCCATCCTTCCACAGATCCTGGTCATGGCGGAGGTGCTCAAACTTCAGGTGATCGTTGAAGGGATCGAGACCGCACCTCAGGCCGAGTATTTCTATTCGCTGGCGCAACCGGTCTTCGCTCAGGGATGGTTCTTCGGTTACCCGGTCCCCGCGGAGCGGTTCCATGAACTGCTTGCTGAGGACGAAGCCAAGTCACAAGCTGAAATGGCAGCGCCCTGATACTCAAGGCGGAGTGCACCTTCACCAATGCTCCAAATCGCTTGACACCCGCCGCAGGGTTCATGATGCTGGTTGCGGGATTGTTTGACAACCGAATCGAGGACAGTTATGGACCCACAGGACGAGGCAGAACCCGGTCAATTGGAAACGCTGGCGCAAGTGTTTTGCGAACAACTGATGGCCTGCCTGGATGAATGTGCTCGCGGTCGGCGCGGACTGTTTTCTGACGTAGAACTCCTGAACGAAGACGAAGGCAACTCGTGGCCGGAAGCGGTTCAACTGCGCGAGTTGGCTCTTGGGTTGCAGGGTGTTTTCGCCCAACAGGAAGAGCGAAATGCGCTCTGCGACGAGTTTCTCGATCTTTGCTCAATCCACGGTGAGAGCCATCCCGGCGAACGAAAGCTGGCTCGAACCTTCCTTGAAAGGATCGAACGCGGAGAGGTAGGCGCGCAACCGGAACAAGAGCGCAAGCCGTGGTAATTCTTCATGCATTCATGGCGCTTGCTTCCGGTTTTGCGGTTACGGCGGTATTGCTGACTGGAATGACCGCGCTACTCACGCGGATGGTTCCGAGTTGGTCAGACACTTCAGGCACGCCGCCTCTCGATTACGTCGTCGTTAACTTGGGTTTCGCGTTCCTGGCCGCGGCCGCCGGCGGCTATGTTACAGCATGGGCGGCCGCGGCCAATCCACTGATCCACGTGCTGGCACTGGCGCTCGTAGTGCTGGCCCTGGCCGCGCTGAGCGCGTTACAACTGCGCGGTCAACAGCCGATTCGATACCAACTGGCCCTGGTAGCCATCTCGCCATTTGGCGTTCTGGCGGGCGGGCTGACGAGGTTACGAGTGGTGGGGATTTTATAAGTGTTCTTGCGGGTATGACTCTCAAACGATCCTATTAAAATAGGCGACCATTTTAAAGCGCAACGTTTTCGACAATTATGTAACTGGACGTTTCGTAGTTTCCCCATCCATTCTGCCGAAAACGCTGAATGGATGGGGCACGGAGGTCTACAGTCTCAATCCGTCGATACTTTAAAAGCGCACTCCCAGGGTCACCGGAATCAGTTCGGTCGTTCCAAGGCCGTTGCCGCTGCTTGCGGTAATGGGCGGGGTGTTGATGAAAAGATATCGCGCCTCGGCGAAGAGCTTCATTTTGCCGTCGCCGTAGACACCGCCTAACTTGCGAGTAATGCCGAGGCCCAAATTGCCGCCGAGTTGGTTGGAAGAAAACGAGTCCGCAGTCAGGAAGACAGGATTCCCATAATAATCGTACCCGCCAAAGACATTGAAATTTGTCGACTTGTGATAGTAGCCGCCGCCGCCGGTGATATAAGCGCCAGTCGTTCGCTTAGGGAAGAGATCAATCATGGGATCGGCTGTGATCGATACGATGTGCGTATTGCCTGTTTGTCCGCCGTCGTATGCGATGAATGCACCGGGGAGCTTATCGTCAATGAACTGAAACTCGCCCAGCAGCGAGAAACGTTGAGAGAAGCGCAGGCCGCCACCAGCGGTCAAGTTGCCTCCCCAAGTGATGAACGGACCATTAAAAGGACCGCTCCCAACACTCGAGGTGTCGTTCCCTATGGGAGCATTGAATCCTGCGCCCAATTCCAGCGCGAAGCCCTGGTACATTTTGTGCCGTCTGCCGGTCGACGGGTCTTGAGCAGCGCCACCTGCACCGCCCATGTCTGAGTGGGAGGCCGCGGGCTCTGCGGGCAGAGCAGAAGATGAATAGGTCGCTGCCGCTGCTCCGCTGTCGGAACCGGCGCCGAAGTCAAGATGAAACTCGTTGGAACTGGATTTGCCAGCCATGAAGAGATTTGAACCGGACGAATTTGAGGAGGAAGATTGTGCGTTTGCGATAACGATCGCAGAGCCCGCCAAGCCACAAAGGATCAAAAAGCGCCTGATCGACAACATTGAATGAAGGGAATTCATTCCAAAACCTCCGTAATTGAATTGCGTTTTCTGGTCTTCGGGAGTCGCAGTGCCCCCCCCGTATTTCGTTAGACACCGAACCTAGACCAGAGGTTGCGGTCTTGAGAAAGATTGTGAAGGAAATAGTGATTGATGCCACTCGATAGTGAGGGCGCCCGGATATATCAGAGATGCCTTGCGAAAAAAGAGAAAGCGACGATTCCATCTCCGACGCAGTGTGCCAGCATTCCCGGCGCAAGGCTCTTGCGCCACAATGCAGTCGCAGTGAGAATAGCGCCGATGAGAATGACGGGGATCAGCCTTATCCACCCTTGATAGATGTGACCCTGCGTGAAGATTGCGAGCTGCAGGATCGATGCAATCCACATGCTTCCGCACCAGGCCTGGCACTGTTTCTGGATATAGCCGCGGAAGACAAACTCTTCAACGAAACCTGCTGTGACGGCCAGAAACAGAAAGGCCAAAGCCTCGCCGGAGTTATGCGCGGTCATAGCGCGATATGCGCTGTTGTCCGTCTGGAAGCGGCCCAGTACTGTATTGGATACATTTCCAACCACGGCCAGAGCCACCAATGCGAGAAAAGAGGCTCCCAGGTTGCGCGCGACCGCCCCGAAGCCACTCCATCTGACGCCGATGAATTGGCGAATCGTAATCCGCTTCCGTCTTACGATGCCAATCAATGTGATAAAAAAACAGATCCACAGAAAGCTTCCGACGGTGGCGCAAAACTTGTAGAAGGCGTGTTCGTAATGTGGGCTTGTTATCTCCATCGTCGAGAACGAAAGCGCATCGGTGATCGAAAGAATCACTGGAAATAGAGATAAGACAACCAGCAAAAGAATGAAATTCGCCGGGGAGGCTACACCCCGTTCGAGACTCCAATCCAGGCGAGCTTTCGACACTTTCAGATCTCCCACGATTTCTCCTTAATAAGGATTCGTTGCATGAGTACCACCGGGATGGGCGATCATTCGCGAAGGCAGAAAAGCTTTATCAGGAATTGTATCGGTTTACTATCGTGCCTCGCATAAAAAAGGACCCCTTTTTAGGGGGTCCTTTTTCGTGCGGGTTGATCGCTTGGGTGGAACTCAGCCTTGCACATCGAACTGTTCGGGATGGAGCGTCGGGTCGCTCTTGACGAGGATATTCTTGCCGACCAGCTCCTCAAATTCGACGAGCCAGTTGCCGTTGTTGGCCTTGAGCACCTTGACCGTTTCCGGATTCACGCGCAGCAGCACATCGGCGCCTTCAAAGTGCTTCTTCATCTTGCGCAGCTCGGTGTAGATCTCGTTGCAGACGGTCGTTGGGCTCTTGACCATGCCGGTAGCCTGGCAGGTGGGGCAAGGAACCGAGAGAGTGCGTTCCAGAGATTGCTTGACGCGTTTACGAGTGATAGCGACCAAGCCGAAATCGTTAAACTGAAGAACCTTTGTTGGAGCACGATCGGATTTGAGCGCCTCTTCGAGGGCTGCCATGACCTTGTAGCGGTTTTTTCGGTCATCCATGTCGATGAAGTCGATGACAATGATTCCGCCGAGGTCGCGCAGCCGAATCTGGCGAACGATCTCAGGCACCGCGTCGAGGTTGGTCTTGACGATGGTGTCCTCTAGGCGCGCCGACTTGCCGACATATTTACCTGTATTGATGTCGATGGCCACCAGGGCTTCAGTCTGATTGATGACGATCGAGCCGCCTGATTTGAGCCACACTTTGGAACGCAGTGCTTTGGCGATCTCATCCTGGATGCCAAAGTGCTCGAAGAGCGGGGTCTCTTTGGTGTAAAGCTTCACGCGGCGAACCAGCGACGGCGAGAAGCGGTTGAGGAGGCGAACAATCCGCTCGTAGTCGGCCTCCGTATCAACCCAGATGCTGGAAAAGTTGCTGCTCACCTGATCGCGAAGGATGCGGTCGATCAGCCCAACATCGTGATGGATGAGCGCAGGAGAACTGGATTGGTCGGAGCGCTGCTTGATTTCGGCCCAATGATTGAGCAGGAATCGCAGATCGTTGCGAAGCTCCTCTTCGGATGCGCCTTCAGCCGCGGTGCGTACGATGATTCCGCCTGAGGCCTCGCCGCGTTCATGCACCAGAATGCGCTTGAGGCGCTGGCGCTCTTCTTCAGAGGCGATCTTGCGGCTCACGCCAATGTGGTTCACCGTTGGCATGAAGACCAGGAAGCGTCCCGGCAGGGCGATGTGCGAGGTGATGCGCGCACCCTTCTTGGCGATGGGTTCCTTGGCGATCTGGACCAGGATCTCCTGGCCCGGTTTCAACAAGTCGCTGATGATCGGCAGGTCGGACATTTGCATTGACCGCCGCGAGGGGCCGCGTCCTCGGTTGCTCTGGGCCGGTGGCGCCGCCTGGGCGCCACCACGACCGCGACGGCCTCGAGCGTTGCGATCGCGACGCTGCTGGCCTGGTGCTCCGGTGGCAGGCTCGCCTTCTGTCGAGGGTTCCTCTTCTTCGTCAAGATCGTCCTCATCGCCATTCTTGTCGTCGAAGTTCAACTGGATTTTATGGTCGAGGTGAGCCTCCTGGAACATCTCGCCCAGATCGCCGGAGCGAATCTGCGTGGGCAGCGTCTCCTCTTCAAAGTCGTCAGAATCATGATCTCCACCCTTGGCGACGTGAGAGTGGCGGGGAGCGTCGAACTCCTCTTCCTCAATAGTCTCTTCCACAATGAGTCCGCTGCCGGGCGCATAAGATGAGGCCGTGGCGACCGCTGCGGGCTTGGCTTCGGGCTTCGAGGCCGGATCTTCTTCTTTCTTCTTCTTGCCCAGGCCAAAGAGGCGGAAACCAGTTGGAGGCTTGGGGTGCAGGTTATGGGAGGCGGCCGCGTCGGGTTCCTGTCTGGAGTCTGCCGCCGGCTCATCGTGCGCGCCTTCTGGGAGCACTTCATCCTGCCTTGTCATCGGAGCTGCAACCGTATCTTCGACCGACGGTTGGTCGATCGCAGGTTCGATGGCGTAGTCCTCTGTGTCGTCAGGCGCGGAAACCCTCGGTGCCGGCTCGGCCGGGTTTGACTCCGTCGCAGCTTTAGCCGTGTTATGCGAAATCAGCTCTTCCTCGACCATCTCTTCATCGAACAGGTCGCCTTTTGCCGGCAAGGGGAGAAATTTTTCCTTGATGGTTTCGTAGCCGAATTCACTCACTGACCCGTGGGCAGGAGTTTGTGGTTCGGCGATCGTCACCTCTTCGAAGAACTCCTGTTCCTCGACAGCATCGGGAGCGGAACCGCTAGCCGCCGGCAAAACCTTGGAGGCGCTCTGCGGTTCGGCAAAGGTATTCTGCTCGTCAGACTCGGGTTCGTTGGGGCGGGTGCGGTGCTTTGAGAGCGACTCGCCGGGCAATAGGCCGCTGCCATCCCACTCGATGGGCGACTGAATCATCGTTGCGGGCTTGAAACTGCTCGCTGGCCGGACGGGTGCCGAAACCTGTGCCGTATCCTCGCCTGGCTTGCCGTCTACCGGTGCGCGGCCATACTTCGAAAGCGACTCGCCAGGCATGACGAAGGGGACCGGTGATGCAGCGGGTGCGCGCTCGAAGCGAGGCGCGGGCTCGGCGGCTTCACTCTCTTGCGGCGTCGGCTTGTCCGCGGGGGCGCCTGCAGCATAAATCTCCGTTGCGAAATGCGGCTCCGACTCGTCGATTTCTTCCACGGAGGCTGCTGCGGAATCTTCGCTGCCTTGCGGTTGATTCTCCTGGGGCGAGCCTTGCGTGCCACCCCGGCCACCACGGCGACGACGCCGACCGCGCCAGCGCTTGGCGCCCGGCGCGCCGGAATCCTCTTGCCCGTCAATGACGGCCTCGGAGCCGACAGTGGGTGCCGAAGCCGTGGCCTCTCCCGGTTCGGGATCGGACTCAATCAGGATTCGGCCCTTCGCAGGCTTTTCAGCGAAAGGTTTCCCAGGGGCAGGGCGGTCTTGTGCCGGACGCGCTTCCTGGGGACGCTGCTCAATTTTCTGGCCGGATCTCTGGTTCTGTGCTTGACGTCCACCGCGGCTCTCCGCAGTATCCACTTGCCGGACCTCGCGGGGAGCCAGGTTACTGCCGCTGGCCGCAGCCTTTTCCAACTCGTCCGTCTCTTCCGGGTCTTCGAGCTCCAGGAAGTCGGTTACATAAAGGAAGGCGTCCCGCTCCAGGCCAACGTCCACGAAGGCCGACTGCATGCCAGGCAGAACGCGAGTGACGCGCCCGTTGTAGATCGATCCCGCTAGTGTGTATTCGTTTTCGCGTTCGTAGTAGATCTCCGCGAGTTGGTCGTCTTCCAGGATTGCCAGCCGCGTCTCATGCGGCGTGCTGGAGATGCAAATTTCCTTTGACATCGTACCTTTCCGCCCGGCGGCGTCTGCCTGCCGGGACCTGAGGCAAGGTTCGATGGAGACGTGCATGTCCGGAAGGATAGGGAATGGGCGAAAAGGATGATCCGTGGTTCACTGGTGTGCCGGTTTCCTCGCCATGGCCGCACCCGAAGGGTGGCGAGCCGTCGCGAAGTCCTTGCAAAACAAGCTTTACGATACGGTAATCCGATTGCAGAGAGATGGTGGCCAACCTTGCCGGAGTCCCCGGCGACAAATTGAGGTCGCTGGGGTCGTCAATCAGAACTCCTGACGGGGCCGTTCCACCGCTGGCATCAGCACGTGCATACCGCGCGGCAAGGTCTTCGAAAGCGACCTTCAAAACTCCTGCGCGTCCCGTGCAACTCATACGCCGCCAACGGTTCCGGGGTCCCCGGCGACAAGTCTTCGTCGCTGGAGTGAAGCCGTTTTCCCGTCTCTGCGTGCTCATGAACCCTTGTCCTGCCGGGCGCGCGATCCATCGGGACCTGGCCGGCGAATACCTCAAACATGGTGCTCTTGCGGACCGGACCGTTTCGGCGGGACACAAGAGGTACAACCTGTAAATCCGTTCAGTTCACGAACCGGCGCATGCGGACATTCATCGCCGCACCCAGTGCCAGGAAGGTAAACAACACCGAGGATCCTCCGTAACTCATTAACGGTAAAGGGATTCCGGTGACGGGCATCAAGCCGATGACCATACCGACGTTGACCGCAATCTGGAAGGTCAACACAGCCACTACCCCCATAATAATCAGGGAGCCGGACAGGTCTGCGGCTGTTTGTGCGTTCTGAATCAAACGCATCAATATGAAAAAGTATAGCAGCAGGACAAAAATCGCGCCGACGAATCCGTGCTCTTCTCCAAATGCGGCAAAGATGAAGTCCGCATGGGGAATCGGCAGGAAATCGCCCTGGGTCTGAGTCCCCTTTGTGGCGCCCTTGCCCCACACCCCCCCGGAACCGACGGCGATCTTGGATTGCAAAAGCTGGTAGCCGGTGCCTTTAGGGTCGTTGTCAGGATTGATGAAGCTCGTCAGCCGCGCCTTCTGGTAAGGCTTGAGCACCTTGCCGCTGCTCCACGCGCCAACGATAAATACCGATCCGCAGGTCAATAGAATCAACGCCTGGCGAATGTTGATGCCGCCCAGGAAGAGGCCGGCGACCAGGATTGGCGTGTAGGTCAGCGCGGTTCCCAGGTCTGGTTGCACGAGCACCAGCAACATGGGAAGACCGACCAGCAAGAAAGCTTTGAAAATATCTTTCGACGTGAGGCTGCGCCCGCCCAGATTGGCAAAGTAGCGAGCAACGGCCAGAATCAGGATCAACTTGACCCACTCGGAGGGCTGAAAGTGAATGGGGCCAAGCTTGATCCAACGCCGCGCTCCAAGCACCTTCGTGCCCACCAGCTTCACTGCTACCAGCGCCAACAAGCTGATTCCATAGGCCCATGGAGCCCAGTCCAGCAGCCGGTGGTAGTCGATCTTGGAGAAGAGGAAGATGGCCACCAATCCACCGGCAATATAGAAAAGCTGCTTGGTATGAAAGCCCGTGTACTTGGTATGCAGCGTTGCCGAGTAGATCTCAAGCACCGAAATAGTGCAAAGAATCAGTACCATGCCCAGCAGCGTCCAGTCGAATTCGCGAAAACTCATGAATCGCCGCATCAAGGCCGGCCTTCTTTGAAGCGAAGAGGCGAGGCGAAGAGCCACGCCGGCAGAGGAAACTGAGCGCTGGCCAAAGATCTGGCTCCTCCTAGCGG
>Ga0187890_10000877_pt1 | contig 21860 bp, 23 predicted proteins | sample June2016WEW_21_1_FD_133005 | JGI IMG/M metagenome (GOLD analysis project Ga0187890, IMG submission 133005) | Peatland microbial communities from SPRUCE experiment site at the Marcell Experimental Forest, Minnesota, USA - June2016WEW_21_10 | ecosystem: Environmental > Terrestrial > Soil >... | reverse complement strand
GGCGAACCGGTGCAGCCACTCGCCCGGGCCGCGTCCGGCGGGGAGCTGGCCCGGGCCATGCTCGCCATCCGGCTGGTCGGGCTGGGCGGCCCCCAGACCATGGTCTTCGACGAGGTCGACGCCGGGGTGGGCGGTGCGGCCGCCCTGGCGCTCGGAGAGGCTCTCCACGAGGTGGGCCGGCAGCGCCAGGTCCTGGTCGTGACCCACCTCGCCCAGGTGGCGTCGCAGGCGGACGCACAGATCAGCGTGGTCAAGCAGGAGTCCCGGGGTCGCACCGTGACGACCGCGCTCACGGTGTCCGGCGAGGACCGCGTCACCGAGCTCTCACGGATGCTCTCGGGGCATCCCGGCAGCGACGTGGCCCGGGCCCACGCCCGCGAGCTGCTCGGGGTCTCGCATGCCGGGTAGTCCACCGCGCGTTCCGCCGCATTCGATTATCGTGGTCGGGTGCACCGATCACTTGGAGTGACGCTCGGCGTGCCGAAGGCGGCGTGAGCAAGTTCATCTTCGTCACCGGAGGTGTCTCGAGCTCGCTCGGGAAGGGCCTCACGGCCTCCTCGCTCGGCCGCCTCCTCAAATGCCGGGGTCTCCGGGTGACGATGTGCAAGCTCGACCCGTACATCAACGTCGATCCCGGGACGATGAACCCAGGCGAACACGGCGAGGTGTTCGTCACCGAGGACGGCGGTGAGACCGACCTCGACCTCGGCCACTACGAACGCTTCATCGACGAGAACCTCTCCAGGCGCTCCAACACCACCACCGGCGGCATCTACAGCTCGGTCATCGCGAAGGAGCGGCGGGGCGACTTCCTGGGCCGGACCGTCCAGGTCATCCCGCACGTCACCGACGAGATCAAGGACCGGATCAAGCGCCTGGCCGACGAGGACGTCGACATCGTGATCGTCGAGATCGGCGGCACGGTCGGTGACATCGAGATCGTGCCGTTCATCGAGGCGATCCGGCAGTTCCGGCGGGACATCGGCCGGGACAACGTCTGCTACGTCCACCTCACATTGGTGCCCTACCTGGTCTCAGGGGAGCAAAAGACGAAGCCGACGCAGCACTCGGTCACCGAGCTGCGCAGCCGCGGTATCCAGCCCGACGTCATCGTCTGCCGCAGCGACAAGCCCATCTCCGAGGGGCTCAAGCGCAAGATTTCCCTGCAGTGTGACGTCGCCATCGATGCGGTCATCTCCGCGGTCGACGCGCCGAGCATCTACGAGATCCCACTCGTGCTCCACGAACAGGGCCTGGACTCCTACGTCTGCCGGACGCTCGGCATCGACGACGCGGACCACCGAATCGACATCTCCGAATGGGAGACCCTCGTCGGACGCGTCGAGTCCCTCACGCGCCGCGTCAAGGTCGGGATCGTCGGCAAGTACGTCAACATGCCCGATGCCTACCTGTCGGTCGTCGAGGCACTGCGCCACGCGGGCTTCCACCACGGTGCCGAGGTGGAGCTGGACTGGATCGACGCCGAGCTCGTGCCCGACCTGCTCGGCACGGACCGACTGCGCGGGCTCGACGCCATCGTCATCCCCGGAGGTTTCGGCGAGCGGGGGATCGAGGGCATGGTCGCCGCGGCCGGCTACAGCCGCGAGCGAGGCATTCCCTGCCTGGGTCTCTGCCTCGGCCTGCACGTGATGGTGATCTCGGTGGCTCGCGACCTGGCCGGACTGGAACGGGCCAACTCGCGGGAGTTCGACAGCCTTTCGCCCCACATGGTGATCGACCTGATGCCCGACCAGACAGAGGTCACGGACAAGGGCGGGACGATGCGGCTCGGCTCCTACCAGGCGGTCCTGCTGGCGGACTCCAAGGTGGCGAAGGCCTACGGCTCCCTGGGCGTGACCGAGCGGCATCGCCACCGGTTCGAGTTCAACAACAAGTACAAATCACGGCTCGAGGCGGTCGGCCTGGTCTGCTCGGGGAGCTCGCCCGACGGGCGGCTGGTCGAGTTCGTCGAGCTCGAGGACCACCCCTACTGGGTCGCCACGCAGGCGCACCCGGAATTCAAGAGCAGGCCCGACCGGCCCCATCCCCTCTTCCGCGAGCTGGTGGCGGCGGCGCTCGAACGGGCGGAGGGACGCGAGCCGCACCTGCTCGACCTCGACGCCGTCACCTAGGCCGTGCCCGGCTTTCGCCGTGTCTCGGAGGAGGAGCTCCTCCGGGCCTGGCTGTTCCGGGTGGATCGTTTCCATCTCCTCGACCCCGACGGCGAGCCCTTCGACCGCTTCGTGATCCGCCATCCCGGCGCCGTCACGGTGGTGCCGGTCCACGAGGACGGCACGGTGTCGCTGGTGCGCCAGTACCGGGCAGCGGTCGACGCCCTCGTGCTCGAGATCCCGGCCGGGACGCGCGACAAGGGTGACGAGTCGCCGGAGGCGACGGCGCGGCGCGAGCTGGCCGAAGAGGCCGGCCTGGAGGCTGCGCACTGGGAGCTGCTGATCGGCACGTGGAACACGCCGGGCGTGAGCGACCAGCACACGTCGATCTACCTGGCGACGGGCCTGTCGGTGTGTCCGAGCCGGCCCGACGGCATTGAAGAGGGGTTCATGACCGTGGAGACGGTCCGCCTCTCCGATCTCGACGAACTGGTGGCTGACGGGACCCTCAAGGACGAGACCACGGTGCTGGGGCTGTTCATGGCGCGTCAGCGCCTGGCCGCCACCGGGCGCCTGCCGTGACCACGGCGCTCCCGCGGGACGCCGAGGAATTCCTGTCCTGGCTCGAGGTGGAGCGGGGCCGATCGCCGCGCACCCTGGCCGCGTACCGTCGTGACCTGGCCGCGTACCAACGGGACCTCGAGGCCCATGGCGGAAGGGCCATCGGGTCGGCATCCTCGGCGGACGTCGCGGCCCACCTGGCGTCGTTGCGGCGGACGCACGGTGCCGCGTCGGTCGCCCGGGCGCACTCGAGCATCCGCGGCTTTCATCGCTTCCTCGTCGAGGAGGGCCTGCGCGGTGACGACCCCACGGTGGGCCTGCCGTCGATCTCGGTCACGGACCTCCTGCCGAAGGCGCTGAGCGAGGAGGAGACCGAGCGCCTGCTCGGCTCGGTGGTCGGCACGGGGCCGATCGTCCTGCGCGACCGCGCCCTGCTCGAGGTCCTCTACGGCACGGGGGCCCGGGTCAGCGAGGTCGTGGGGCTCAATGTGGGTGACGTCGCCGGAGCCGTCGAAGCGGCGGACCTGCCCCTGGTCCGTGTGCTCGGGAAGGGCGACAAGGAACGGGTCGTGCCGCTGGGCCGGCTCGCGCGCGCTGCCCTCGCCGACTGGCTCTCGGGCCAGGGTCGGCCCCTCCTGGAGCCGAAGAAGTGGCGCCGGCGAAGCGACGCGGAGGCCGTGTTCCTCAATGCCCGCGGGGGCCGGCTCTCCCGGGTGGGGGTGTTCGGCGTGGTCAAGAAGTACGCGGCCCGGGTGGGGCTCGAGGAGAAGGTCAGCCCCCACGTGCTGCGGCACTCGTGCGCCACGCACATGCTCGCCCGGGGCGCCGACGTACGGGTCGTCCAGGAGCTCCTGGGGCACGCCTCCATCGCCACCACCCAGCGGTACACCAAGGTGTCGCCCGAGCATCTCCGGCGTGCCTACGAGGGGGCACACCCGCGTGCGGGAACAAAGGGGGGGAGGGACCGCGTAGCATGAGCGCATGCCGAACGAGGCCCCCACGGCGGAGACCGCCGACGTCGATTTTGCCGCCCTGCTGCGCAACGAGCAGGCCGGCCTCCAGGCCCAGCTCAAGGAGCTCGGCTTCGCTGACCAGGGGAGCGGCCTCAATTACGACTCGAACTTCGCCGACTCCAGCCAGGTGACGGCGGAGCGCGGCGAGGCCGAGCGACTGGCGGCCGAGCTCCGCGAGGCCCTGGACGAGGTGGAGGCCGCGATCCAGCGTCTGGAGGGCGGCACCTACGGCAACTGCGAGGTGTGCGGGAAGCCGATCGGGGCCGCCCGGCTCGAAGCCATGCCCGCAGCCCGCCTCTGCATCGCCGACGCCGCCAAGCACTAGGTGCGGCCGCCCGGAGCCTCCTCGGGGAGGCGCCGCCCCATGGACCAGCGAACCAAGAACACGCTGTGGATCGCGGCCGGGGTCGTCTTCGTGGTGGCGCTGATCGTGCACCACAACATCACGACGCAGGAGATCATCATCTTCTGCGTCGTCGTACCGTCCATCATTCTGCACGAGGTGTCGCACGGCTACGTGGCCAACCTCTTCGGCGACGACACGGCCAAGCGGGCGGGAAGGCTCACGCTGAACCCGGTGGCGCACGTCGACCCCGTGGGCACCTTGATCGTGCCGGCGCTCATGGCCCTGAGCGGGATCGGTGTCTTCGGCTGGGCCAAGCCGGTCCCGGTGAACGTCGGCCGGCTGCACAGCCCGCGGAATCAGGGGGTCCTCGTCTCACTGGCCGGCCCCGTCGTGAACGCGCTGTTGGCGGCGATCTTCGGGATCGCGTTCGTGCACTTCGCCAGGCCCAGTGTGCTCTCATCCGGGGCGTTCTCGACGGGTGCCCAGGTCCTGTTCTACGCGAGCCTCGTCAACGTCGGGCTCTTCGTGTTCAACATGATCCCCGTGCCGCCGCTCGACGGCTCGGTGCTGTTCGAGCGTCTCCTGCCGGCGCGCTGGTGGCCGACCTACCTCAAGTACCGGCAGTACACCATGCCCATCCTGTTGGCCCTCGTGGTGCTCAACTTCTGGCTCCACCCGGGCCCGATCACGTGGCTCTTCCAGCGTCTCTACAGCTGGTGGGCGGGGGTCCTGGGCGTCTAGTGGACTGAGCCCCTAGGTCGCGGGCGGCGCGGGCAGGAGCCCGATCGCGTCGGCGGCCCGGGCATAGGTCGCCGACGCCACCTCGTGGGCCTGCGCCGCGCCCCGGGACAGCACTGCGTGGACGTAGGGCAGGTCGCTCTCGAGCCGGGCGCGCCGCTCACGCACCGGGCGCAGCAGGTCGCACAGCGCCGCCGCCACGTCGTTCTTGAGATCCCCGTAGCGCTCGTAGCCCGCGGCGACCTCATTGGGCGACCGGTCGGTCGCGGCGGCCAGGAGATCGAGGAGGTTGGCCAGACCGGGCTTGGCGGCGCGGTCGTAGCGCATCTCACCGTCGGTGTCGGTGACCGCCTTGCGGACCTTGCGGGTGATCTCCTCGTCGGAATCGAGCAAGCCGATGGTCCCGAGTGGCGAGTCGACCGACTTCGACATCTTGCGCTCGGGGTGCTGCAGGTCCATGACACGGGCGCCCGTGCCGGCGATGGCGGCTTCCGGGACGGTGAAGGTCTCGCCGTAGCGGTTGTTGAACCGGACAGCCACCTCCCGGGTCAGCTCCAGGTGTTGACGCTGATCGTCGCCCACCGGGACGGCCGATGCGTCGTAGAGGAGGATGTCGGCCGCCATCAGGCAGGGGTAGGTGAAGAGCCCCACCCGGACGGCCTCCTGGCCCTGGCCCTTGTCCTTGAACTGTGTCATCCGGCGCAGCTCGCCCATGGTGGCGGTGCACTCCAGGAGCCAGGTGAGCCGGGTGTGCTCGGGAACATGGCTCTGGACGAACAGGGTGCAGCGCTCCGGGTCGAGCCCGATCGCGAGCAGGTTGAGGGCGGCGTCGAGCGTGTTGGCCCGGACGGCCGCCGGGTCGATGTCCGAGGTCAGGGCATGGAGATCCACGACGCAGTAGAAGGCGTCGTGCCCGTCCTGGAAGGACACCCAGTGCCGCAATGCCCCGAGGAAGTTCCCCAGGGTGAAGTTGCCGGAGGGCGCAATGCCGGAAAGGACCCTGTGCATGGGGCGCCATGGTAGGGCGCACGGTGCCTCCTCCGGCCCTGGCGGGGGTGCGCGGGGGAGGCCCGCAGGTTCGGTAACGTCGGCAGGTGGCCTACTCGGTCTCCACTCCCGTCTTCGAGGGTCCCATCGATCTCCTGCTCCACCTCGTGTCCTCCCATGAGGTGGACGTCCTCGACGTCCCGTTGCTGCCCGTGGTCGACGCCTTCGTGCACGTCCTGTCCGAGCAGCGGGACGTGGTCGATTTCAACCAGCTCTCGGAGTTCCTGCTCGTCGCAGCCATCCTCATTGAGCTCAAGTCGCAGAGGCTGCTGCCCGGGCGCGAGTCCTCCGAGGACGACGAGGACCTGGTGGGGTGGGAGGAACGTGACCTCCTCCTGGCCCGGTTGCTCGAGTGCCGTGCCTACGCGGCCGCCGCCGACGTCTTCGTGGCCCTGGCCGAGCAGGCGTCGCGATCGGTGCCCCGCGAGGTCGGGCTCGACGACGACTTCGTCGTGCACGCCCCCGACCTGCTCGCCGGGATCACCCCCGACGATCTGGCCCAGGCCTACTTGCGGGGGTCGGCCGAGCGCCCGGTGCCGCGGGTCGACCTCTCGCACGTCACGGTGGACACGGTCTCGGTGTCCGAGGCGGTCTCCGAGCTGATTGCCATGCCCGATGCTGCCCGGGCCGGCTCGTTCCGGGCACTGGTGCAGGACTGCCGGACCCGGATCGAGGTGATCGTGCGCTTCCTGGCCCTGCTCGAGCTGTGCAAGATGGGGCGCGTGGCGCTGGGTCAGGGGGCGACGTTCGGCGACCTGCAGATCTCGTGGCTGGCCGCCGACCACATGGCCGGGGTGACCAGCGGTCGAGGCCTCGGGGAGCTGGCGGGCTACGAAGTCGATGACTACGAGGGGTGAGGAGTTGAGTCCCGTGGAAGGTGCTGAGCTGGGCCGGACGATCGAGGCCATCCTGCTCGTGGCGGTGGAGCCCTTGGCGCCCCAGCTGCTGGCCGAGCTGCTCGAGGAGCCCGTCGAGCGGGTGGAGGAGGCCCTGGTCGAGCTGGCGCGGTCCTACGAGCGCGAGCACAGGGGCTTCGTCCTGGCCCGCATCGCGGGCGGTGCCCGTCTGCAGACCCACCCGGACCTGGCGCCCTACGTGGAGCGGTTCGCCAACCGCGAGGTCTCGCACCGCCTGTCCACGGCGGCGCTCGAGACGCTCGCCATCGTCGCCTACCGCCAGCCCGTCTCCCGGGGCCAGATCTCCGCCCTGCGCGGGGTCAACGTCGACGGGGTGACCCGGCTGCTGGAGCAGCGGGGGTACATCGCCGTCGTCGGCCACGCCGAGGGCCCGGGGCAGCCGGCGCTGTTCGGGACGACCGACCTCTTCTTGGAGCGCCTCGGGCTCGACTCGCTGGACCAGCTGCCTCCCGTCGAGGACTTCCTGCCCGGACCCGAGGTTGCCGGCGACTTCGAGCGCGAGCTGCAGTCGGCGCTGGGCCTGGGCGTCGAGGCGGCCTCCGACGACACCTGAGAGCTCGGAAGGCGAGCGTCTCCAGAAGATCCTGGCTCGAGCCGGGATCGGATCGAGACGGGCCTGTGAGGAGCTGATCGCCTCCGGGCGGGTCACGGTGGATGGCACCGTGGCCACTCTCGGTCGCCGGGTCGACCCGTCGCTGGTGAGGGTGGAGATCGACGGCGTGCTCGTGCCCGTGGCGCCGGGACTCGTCTACTACCTGTTGAACAAGCCGGACGGGGTCATCACGACGGCGGACGACCCCCAGGGCCGGCCGACGGTGATGTCCCTGGTCCCCTCGGAGCCACGCGTGTTCGCCGTGGGCCGGCTGGACCGCCACACCGAGGGGCTCCTGGTCCTGACCAACGACGGCGCCCTCTCGCAGCTGCTCACCCATCCGTCCCACGGGGTCGACAAGGAGTACGTGGCCGAGGTGTCCGGTGGCACGCCCTCGCCCGGGGCCCTGCGTGCCCTGCGCCAGGGCGTGGAGCTCAGCGACGGCCCCACGGCGCCGGCCGAGGTCGGCGTGCTGGCGCCCGGCGTGCTGCGCCTCGTCATCCACGAGGGACGGAACCGCCAGGTCCGCCGCATGTGCGACGCCATCGGGCATCCCGTCCAGCGCCTGGTGCGGACCCGCATCGGGCCCGTGCGGGACACCAATCTGCCCCCCGGCCGGTGGCGCCCCCTCAGCCCCGACGAGGTCCGCTCCCTGGCCGGCGCGGCCGGCCCGGGCCATCCGACCGCTGAGAGCGGGCTCGGACGGCCCCCGACCAGCGAGGGAGCCGAGGCGGGCCGGTAGAGTGACCCGCCATGGCAGCCGCTCTCACCGTCAGGGGTCTGCGCGGGGCGACGACGGTCGACGCCGACACCGTCGACCAGGTCACGGAGCGCTCGCAGGAGCTGATGCGCGAGATCATGGCCCGCAACGGGCTCGTCGAGGACGACATCGTCAGCGTGCTCTTCACCGCCACGGCCGACGTGACGAGCGCCTTCCCGGCCACGGCGGTCCGCGAGATCGGGTTCGGTGCCGTGCCGCTCCTGTGTGCCGCCGAGATCGCCGTACCGGGCTCCATGCCGTTGTGCATCCGGGTGCTCCTGCACGTGTACACCACCAGGTCCCGGGCCGAGATCCACCACGTCTACCTCCACGGTGCCCAAGGGCTCCGCGATGACCTCCCCGACTGAGGGCGGGCCGCGCCGCCGGGCGCTCGTTGTCGGCACCGGGCTGATCGGAGGATCGATCGCCCTCGGCCTGCGGCGGCGCGGCTGGCACGTGTCCGGCCTCGACTCGGACGAGGAGCGGCAGCACCAGGCGCTCGAGAACGGGGTGATCGACGCGGCCGGCGACGACCCCGAGGCCGAGATCGTCTTCGTGGCCACCCCGGCGACCTCCGCGGCCGAGGTGGCGCGCCACGTCCTGGGCGAGAAGAACCGCCGGGACGACGTCGTCGTCACCGACGTGAGCGGGGTCAAGACGGCGATCGTGGCCGAGGCCGACCATCCCCGCTTCATCGGCGGGCACCCCATGGCCGGCTCCGAGCAGATCGGCCTGCACGGCGCGGACCCCGATCTCTTCGAGGGAGCGGTGTGGGTGCTCACCCCGACCGCCGTCACCGACCTGGGGGCCTTCGACCGGCTGAAGGGCGTCGTGATGAGCCTGGGCGCCGACGTGCTCGTGCTCTCGCCCTCGGACCACGACCGGCTCGTCGCCGTGGTCTCCCATGTGCCGCACCTCGTGGCGGCCACGCTCATGAACGCCGCCAGCGCGGGCGCCGAGCAGGACGGCACCCTGCTGCGGCTCGCCGCCGGCGGCTTCCGCGACATGACCCGCGTCGCCGCCGGCCATCCCGGCATCTGGCCCGACATCTGCGCAGAGAACGCCTCACCCATCGTCGACGCCCTCGATGCGCTGCTCAGTGACCTGAGCGCCATGCGGGACCGCGTGGCGACCCATGACCGCGCCGGGGTGCTCGGGGTCCTCCAGAAGGCCAGCGCCGCCCGCAGGAACCTCCCGGCCCGCGTCGTGCGGCCCGAGCACCTCGCCGAGCTGCGGATTCCCGTGCCAGACCGGGCGGGCGTCCTGGCGGAGATCACCTCGCTGGCCGCCGATGCGGGCATCGGCATCTACGACATAGAGATCGCGCACTCGGCCGAGGGCCCTCGTGGCGTCCTGATCCTGGTGGTCGACGGCGCCGACGCGGGAGCGCTCACGGCGGCCGTCGAGGTCCACGGGTACCGGTGCCGGGCCGAGCACCTCTCGTGACTGCCCCCCGCGTCCTGGTGGTGCACGGCGGGGTGCCGTGCCGGGGTGAGGTGCGCACGCCCGGCGAGAAGTCGATCTCGCACCGGGCCGTCCTCTTGGGGGCGCTGGCCGAAGGGACCTCGGTCGTCCACGGGCTCTCGGACGGTGCCGACGTGGCGGCGTCCCTGGCCGCGGTGGAGGCCATGGGGGCGGGAGTGGAGCGCCGCGACGACGGGGCCGTCGTCGTTCACGGCGGCCGCGGCCGGCTGCACCGGGCCGACGGCCCGCTCGACTGCGGCAATTCGGGCACCTCCATGCGCCTCCTGGCTGGCCTCGTGGCCGGTCTCGAGTGGGAGACCGAGCTCGTGGGTGACGAGTCGCTCTCGGCCCGCCCGATGGACCGGGTCGCCGAGCCGCTCGGCCTCATGGGCGCGACGGTGGTCGGGCACGGCGAGCGCTGCCTGCCACCTCTGCGTATCGGCGGGGGAGCGCTCCACGGCATCGACTGGACCTCCAGGGTCGCCAGCGCGCAGGTGAAGTCGGCCATCATCCTCGCCGGGTTGTCGGCCAGTGGCACCACGGTCGTCCGGGAGGCCGTGACCACCCGCACCCACACGGAGGAGATGCTGGCCGAGGCGGGGGCCGACATCACCGTCGAGCCATGGGGCGACGGCCGGATCGTGACGGTCCGGGCCTCGCGCCTCGAGCCCGTCGACCGCACGGTGCCCGGCGACCCCTCGGCCTCCGCCTTCTTCGTCGTCGCCGGCTGCGTGGTCCCGGGGAGCACGGTCGACGTGGCCGGCGTCTACAGCGGTCCAGCCCGCCTCGGGTACGTCTCGGTCCTCCAGCGCATGGGCGCCGACGTCACGCTTCTCCCCGGCGTGCCGGGCACCGTGACCATCCGGGCGACGGCCGGCCCCCTGCATGCCACGGAGGTCGGTGCGAGCGAGATCCCCTCACTCGACGAGATTCCCGCACTCGCCGTGGCCGCCGCCGTCGCCCAGGGCACCACGGTCTTCTCCGACGTCGGCGAGCTGCGGGTCAAGGAGGTGGACCGGCTGGCGGCGGTGGTCACCATGGTCGAGGCCTTCGGCGCATCCGCCACGGTCGAGGGCGACACCCTGGCGATCCACGGAATGGGCGGCCCCCTCCGGGGCGCCCGTTTCGACAGCCTCGGGGACCACCGGATGGCCATGGCGGCCGCCGTGGCCGGGCTGGCCGCCCGTCAGGGTGGCCGCAGCCTGGTGACCGGATTCGGTGCGGTCGAGACCAGTTACCCGGGGTTCGCGGACGACATGCGACGCTTGACGGGCGTGGACGCGCCCCGCCCCCTGCTCGTCGCCATCGACGGCCCTGCTGGAGCGGGGAAGTCGACCGTGTCGACCGCGGTCGCGGAGCATCTCGGCGTGCAGCGCCTCGACACGGGAGCCATGTACCGAGCCGTCGCCGCCCTCGCACTCGCACGCGGCATCCGACCCGACGACGCGGCTGCGGTCGCAGCCCTGGCCGCGAGCTCGGTGATCGAGGTCGGGGAGCTGGTCGTCATCGACGGGGTGGACGTCACCGCCGTCATCCGCTCGCCCGAGGTGGGGCAGGCCGTCTCCGTCGTGGCCGCCAACCCCGGGGTCCGGAGTCACCTGGTGCAGCGCCAGAAGGCCTGGGCGGCCGAGCACGGGGGCGGTGTGGTCGAGGGCCGGGACATCGGCTCGGTGGTGTTCCCGCAGGCCCAGGTCAAGGTCTACCTGACGGCGTCCCCGGAGGAGCGGGCCCGTCGCCGCAACGACGAGGCGCCCGAGGGAGTTGCCCGGCGGGACCGCATCGACTCGACGCGTGACGCGTCGCCGCTGCGCGAGGCGGAGGACGCCCACCGTCTCGATACGACCGGGCGCACCGTGGAAGATGTGGTCGAGGAGGTGCTGTCGTGGCTGTGAGCACGCCGGGCCCTGTGCCCGAGGACAGGGACGAGGCCGAGGGATCGGAGGCGCCGGGCCGGCACCAGGCGTTCGAGGTCGACCCGAGACGGACGCCGCTGTACATCGCCGAGCGCGCCCTCTTCGCCACGGGCATGTGGACCTGGTTCCGTCCCAAGGTCGTGGGCCGCGAGCACGTGCCCGCCACCGGTCCGGTGATCCTGGCCCCGGTCCACCGCTCCTTCGCCGACTTCGGGTTCGCCGCCTTCTGCAGCGACCGCAAGCTGTTCTTCATGACCAAGGACGAAATGTGGAAGCACCGGTGGCTGGGGAAGCTGCTCCTCACCGTCGGCGCCTTCCCGGTGCACCGGGAGTCCGCGGACCGCGAGGCGCTCCAGCGCGCCGAGGAGGTGCTGCGGAGAGGCCAGGTACTCGTGCTGTTCCCCGAGGGCACCCGGCGCGAGGGTCCGGTCATTGAGGACCTGATGGAGGGTGCGGCGTTCCTCTCGGCCCGGACGGGCGCGCCCATCGTGCCCGTCGGGATCGGAGGCTCGGACCTGGCCATGCCCAAGGGCAGTGTGATCCCGAAGCCGTACACCATTCAGGTGGTGATCGGCCCCGCCATCCCGCCGCCGCCCCGGACCGGGGGCGGACGCGTCTCGCGCTCGTCGGTGCACGCGGCGACCGAGGCGCTCGTCCCGAAGCTCCAGGCGGTCTACGACGAGGCGAAGTCGAGGACAGGGCGCTACTGAGGGGCGGCGGCTTCCCGCCACCGGGAGCCCCGGCTCCGACACCGGCGATCGCAGGTGCGGCCTAGGAGTGGCGCGGCTCCTTGCGCACCTTCCACCAGGTCTCGAGGACGACCCGCCCGTAGCGGAAGCCGAAGAGCCAGTTCTTGCCCTTCTTGGTCGTCCCGGATGCCCGGGGCAGCCAGACGGTGGGGCGCTCGGTGACGCGCCAGCCGCGCTTCATCGCGATGATGAGGAGCTCGGCGGTCTGGTACTGGGGCTGGACGAGGCGGTACGCGATGTCGTCGAGCATGCTGACGCGCAATGCCCGGTACCCGTTGGAGGTGTCCGTGAGCTTGGTGTGGCCCATGGCGCTCATGGCCCAGGAGAAGACCCGTACGCCCGCCTTGCGGAACCGGTCAGTCGTCGTGTCGCGTCCGAGGACCCGCGAAGCCACGACGAAGTCAGCCTCGTCGTCGACGAGGGGCTGGAGCATCACCGGGATCTCCGCCGGGTCGTTCTGGCCGTCGGCGTCGAGCGTCACGACGTACTGCGCTCCCATCTCGATGCACAGCGCGTAGCCGACCCGTAGCGCGTAGCCGTGGCCGAGGTTCTCGCGCAGCACGAAGGTCACCGCACCCGAGTCCTTGGCGATCCGGTCCGTCGTGTCGCCCCCACCGTCGACGACGACGAGCGTCGTGACGGCCAGGCCGCACGCCTCCTCGGGCATGGCGGCCAGCACCGCACCGATGTTGTCCTCCTCCTCGTAGGCACAGATCAGGCCGACGACGGGGGGGAGCTTGAGGTCGGGGTGCCGCGTGTCGAACTCTCGGCGCGACGCCTCGATGACGCGCTGCGCGTGCTCGGGATCGGTGCGGATGCTGGCGCCCGAGGTTGCGCCGCCGAGGATGCTCAAAGCGACCGGGGAGTCGCGAAGACCTTGCGGACGAGAGGCTCGAAGTGCGAGAGCGGCTTCGTGGGGTAGTCGGGGTCGAAGCTGGTCTGGTCCCAGTCGTCTGCGAACGTCTCGGCCAGGCCGTACCAGGGCTCGCCCTCGTACTGATCGCGCGCGTCGGGGTCCTGTCCGAGGTACTCGTAGTAGTGCTTGCCCTGGAAGTCCTGATGGGCCCGGATCATGTGGAAGGTGTCGTCGCTCACGTACGGCCGCAGGATCTCGGCTGCGATCCGGGGGTGGTTCATGACCGAGACGGCCTTGCCGATGTCGTGGCACAGCGAGGCGACGACCACCTCGTCGGAGGCACCGGCTTCCTCCGCCCGTGTCGCGGTCTGCAGCGAGTGGACCAGCTGGTCCACCTCGAAGCCATCGGTGATGTCCTCGAGGGAGGCCAGCATGGAGAGCACGCGGTCCGCCACTCGGGGCTGGTGCTCAATCGACTCCACAATGATGTGCTGCCACTGCTCGGCCGTCGACTGGTCCATCCGGGTGAACGTCATGTGACAATCATCGCGCTCACGAGGCCAGCAGGTCGAGCACGTCGGCCGCCGAGACGGCGCGATCCTGGGCCGCAGGGTCCTCACGGCCCGACGTGGGCCTTCCCGCCAGGAATCCCAAGGTCGAGCCCACCGCCCGGAGGAGCTCGCGCAGCTCGGGCGGGGGAGGGAAGTACTCGTCCTCGGTCGTGACGGTGACCTCCGTGACGCCGGCCGCCGGTGAGAGGCGGGCGATCACCTCGTCCACCAGCGCCTCGGGCGCCGAGGCGCCGGCCGTCACCCCCACCGTGCCCGTGAGGTCGTCCGGCAGCTCGTCGGCCTCGTTGATCCGCAGGACCCGGGGGCAGCCGCTGGCGCGCGCGACCTTCTCGAGGGCAACGGTGTTGGAGGAGTTGGCCGAACCGATGACGATCACGGCGTCCGACTCGGAGGCGATGGCCTTCAGGGCGGCCTGACGGTTGGTCGTGGCGAAGCACAGATCGCTCCGGTTCGGCATCCAGAGGTCCGGGAACCGGCTCCGAGCCGCCTCCATGAGGCCTCGCCATTCGTCGTGGCTCAACGTGGTCTGGGCCAGCAATGCGACCGGTGCGCCCTCCGCTTCGAGATCGCCGAGGGCGTCGAGATCCTCTTCGCGTTCGAGCAGGTGCACCGACCCGGGAGCGACGGCCATGGTGCCCACGGCCTCCTCGTGGCCGGCGTGGCCGACGTAGAGGACCGTGTAGCCCTTCCGGCTGCGGACCTTGAGCTCGTGGTGCACCTTGGTGACGAGCGGGCACACGGCATCGACGACCACGCCGCCCCGGGCCCGGGCGGCCTCCACCACCTCGGGGGCCGATCCGTGTGCGCTGAGCATGAGCGGGGCACCGGGGGGCACCCCGGCGACGTCGTCGACGAAGACGACCCCCTGGTCGCGGAACCGGTCCACGACATGGCGGTTGTGCACGATCTCGTGGTAGCAGTAGACCGGCGGCTCGAAGACCCGGACCATCCAGGCCAGGGCCTTGATCGCCTTCTCGACCCCGGCGCAGAACCCCCGTGGCTCGGCCAGCATCACTCGATCGACTCCGGGCACAAAGTCCAGGTTATCGGCAGTAACCTGGTGGCCATGTCAGCTCCCACGGTGACTTCGGTCGCCGCGGCGTCGCCGGCAGCCCGGGCCGGACTGGCCGTGGGCGACGAGCTCGTGAGCCTCAACGGTCAGGAGCCGCGCGACGTCATCGATTTCCAACGGCTCAGCGACGCGGAGGACCTCAGCGTCCTCGTCCGGCGCGCCGGCGCGCCACTGCCCCGGCTCGTGCGCGTCGACAAGGCGGCCGGTGAGCCGCTCGGTGTCGAGGTCTCCTCGGCGGTGTTCGATCGGATCCGCACATGCGACAACCACTGTGCGTTCTGCTTCATCTACCAGTTGCCGAAGGGCATGCGGCGCAGCCTGTACCTCAAGGACGACGACTACCGCTTGTCCTTCCTCTACGGCAACTTCACGACGCTCACCCGCTTCACGGAGCTCGACGCGGAACGCATCCTGACCGAGCGCCTCGGTCCGCTGTTCGTGTCCATCCACACGACGGACCCCGAGCTGCGGGCCGACATGCTGCGCAACCCCAAGGGCGCCACCAGCCTGCGCTGGCTCCGGGTGCTCCTCGACGGGGGCATTGAGGTGCACGGTCAGATCGTCGTCTGCCCAGGGGTCAACGACGGGGCTGCGCTCGAGGACACCCTGGCTGGCATCATGGACCTCTACCCCGCGTTGGCGAGCGTGGGCGCCGTGCCCCTCGGGGTCAGCCGGTACTCCAACGAGCCCGAGATGCGTCCCCACACACGGGACGAGGCGGTGCGGGTGATCGACACCGTCGACGAGTGGCAGCGCCTCTTCCGACGGGCACTCGGGCACCGCATGGTCTTCGCCGCCGACGAGTACTACCTGCTGGCCGAGCGTGACCTCCCGGCGGCCCGCCACTACGACGGCTACCCCCAGCACGAGAACGGCATCGGTCTGGCCCGCGCCTTCGTCGAGTCCTTCACGCGCCCTGCGGCCGAGGGCCCGGGGGGCGTGCGCCACGGGTTCTTCGCGTCGGTCGACGCCGCACCCGCCGAGGGCTACCGCGCCCCGAGGCTCCCGGTGGAGGCCGCCAACGCGGACGGCCGTCCGGTGACGGTGCTCACCGGCACCTACGGCGCCCGGGTCCTCGGTCCGCTCCTGGCGTCCCACCCGCGTGACGACGTCGAGGTTCGTGTCGTACCCAATGACTTCTTCGGAGGCAACATCGGGGTCGCCGGCCTGCTCACCGGTGAGGACGTGGCGCGCGCGCTGGACAGCGTCCCTGTCGGATCCCGCTTCCTGCTGCCCGACGCCTGCCTCAACGAGGGGCGGTTCCTGGACGGTCTGACGCTGTCCGATCTTCCCCGGCCCGTCGAAGTGGTGCCCACGGACGGCCGCTCGTTGCGCATGGCGCTCGACGGGACGTCCTTCCGACCGGCGTGCGCCGCATGACCGAGCCCATGGTGGTCATCGCGGGTCGTCCCAACGTGGGCAAGTCGTCACTCGTCAACCGCATCGTCGGCTCACGCGCCGCGGTGGTCGAAGAGGAACAAGGGGTCACACGCGACCGGAAGGTGCTCACGGCCGAATGGTCCGGTGTGCCCTTCTCCATCATGGACACCGGGGGCTGGTTGGCCGCCGGGGACGTGCTCGAGGCCAAGGTGAGCGAGCAGGCTGAGCGCGCCCTGGCCGAGGCGGACGTCGTGCTCATGGTGGTCGACGTGACCACCGGTGTCACGGAGGAGGACCTCGCCGCCGCCAAGGTCATCCGCCGTGCCGGGCCGCCCGTGCGCCTCGTCGTGAACAAGGTCGACGATGCCAACCGGGAAGCAGCCGCATGGGAGTTCGTCTCCCTGGGCCTGGGCGACCCGTACCCCGTCAGCGCGGTCCACGGGCGCGGGACAGGCGACCTGCTCGACGAGGTCGTGCGTCTCTTCCCGTCGGCAGCGGAGGAGGAGCCCGTCGTCCCAGGCTCCGCCGAGGAGACCACGGACCCCGGGACGCCGCGGGTCGCCATCATCGGCCGCCCCAACGTCGGCAAGTCGACCCTCTTCAACCAACTGCTCGGTGAGGAGCGCTCCATCGTCCACGACATGCCGGGCACCACGCGTGACGCGATCGACACGGTCGTCGAGACCCCCGACGGGCCCGTGTGCTTCATCGACACCGCCGGCCTACGCCGTCCCTCCAAGACCGACCGGGGGACCGAGCAGCATTCGACGATGCGGGCCCTGCGCGCGCTCGAGCGGGCCGACGTGGCCATCCTGGTCATCGACGCCACCATCGGTGCCTCACACCAGGACCAGAGGCTGGCCGAGCGGATCGGCGTCTCGGGTTGCCCGGCCATCGTGGCCTTGAACAAATGGGATCAGGTGCCGACCGACCAGCGCGATGACGTGTTGGCCGGGGTGGGGGACAGGCTCGCCTTTCTCGGCTCGGCGCCCGTCCTCAAGATCTCGGCGCTCTCCGGCAAGGGAGTGCACCGGATACTGCCCGCGCTGCGCGACTCGGTCGAGGCCTATCACCAGCGGGTGTCGACGGGCGCCCTCAACCGGGCCGTGCAAGAGTTGCAGAGCCGGCAGGCCGCCCCGCGAGCCAGGATCCGCTACATCGTCCAGGGAGCCATCGATCCACCGACCTTCACGCTCTTCACGAACGGTCGTCTGCCGCCCACGTACATCCGCTACATCGAGCGGGGTCTGCGCGAGAAGTTCGAATTCGGCGCAACGCCCATGAAACTGCGGGTGCGGATCGGTGGGAAGTGAGCAGCGGGCCGGCCTGATGGCCTGGTGCGAGGAGTGCGACGCACTCGTGGAGGACGAGGACCTGGGCGAGGAGGGTGAGTGCCCGACCTGCGGCACCATCCTGACGGATCAGGAGCGCCCGCCGATCCCGTGGTACTTCAAGATGATGCTGGTGGCCAGCGTGATCTACCTCGGTTACCGCGGCTATCAGGGTGTGACCTGGATCGCCGGCCACGTGTAGCGTCCCCGGCCATGCCCATCTACGAACTGGACGGCGTCGCCCCTCGCATCGACGCCGACGCCTTCGTCCATCCTGACGCCGTGGTCATCGGCAACGTGGCGATCGGCGCCGAATCGAGTGTGTGGCCCCATGCCGTCCTGCGCGGCGACTTCGGCGAAATCACGATCGGGTCCGGTTCGTCCATTCAGGACGGCACCGTGATCCATGCCGGCCCCGGTTTCCCAACCATCATCGGTGACGGCTGCGTCGTCGGCCATCTCACGCATCTCGAGGGCTGCATCCTCAAGGACGAGTCCCTCGCCGGATCGGGCAGCGTCGTGCTCCACTGGGCCGTCGTGGGGCGCGGGGCGACGGTGGGCGCCAATGCGGTCGTGCCCAACAGGATGGTCGTGCCCCCCGGCGCTCTCGCCCTCGGTGTTCCGGCCAAGGTCTTCGAGGGCCGTTCGGACGTGCGCATGAACCAGTTGTCCGCGGCGGAGTACGTGACGAACGCCAAGCGCTACCGCGCCACCCTGCGCCGCGTGGACTGACCCTCCGGCCGCCTACTTCTTGCCCTTGGTGCCCCCACTGAGGCTGGCCGGGAAGACGTCGGCCCCGAACGGGGCGAGCCCCTTTGCCGCGGCAAAGCCCAGATGCCCCTCCCCGTCGGCTCCGCCCGTCGTGAGCCCGAGCAGGTCCTCGTAGCTCCGGAGCGCCGAGTAGTGGTTGTAGGTGCCCGTGGTGTCGGTGGAGCCTGCGACGACGTACTTCGAGTTGAGGAGAAGCGCTCCGATCTGGCCACCCCCCGGGGCGGCGGAGTCCGTCGTCGCCCCGGCGTCACCGGGCGCGTGCGTGTTCGGCCCGGAGACCTCACCGCAGCAGGCGGCCGTGGCCGCGGCACCGCCGACCTCGGACTCGTCGAACGTGATGACGACGAGGAGGTCGCCGTGCCTGTACGCGGGTGACCCCAGGATGAGGGGCATCCAGGCGTGCAGGAACTGGTCGGCACCCGTCAGGCCGCCGACGTTCCCGCCCGTGCTGTTCGGGCCGGCGCACGTCGCGTCGTGCCCGTCGTCGCACAGGTTGGGTGTGATGAAGCCGAAACGCGGCGTGGTCGACTCGCTCCGGAGGTCCTGGGCCAGGTGGCCATTGGGTGCAGGCGTGCCGCCTGCACCCAGGGTCCCCAGCGGGACGTCGTTGGCGTCGCACAGCGCGGCGTTGCCGATCACCGAGGTGAACCAGACGAAGGGGTTGTGCCGGCTGGTGTACTGGTCCTGGGGCGTGGCGACCTCGGCCGTGTCCGTCGCGCCGATGGCGGGGTGCGCACAGTCGGTGCCGCCGGTGGGGTCGGGCGTGCCGCCGTCACGAGCGGGCGTGTTGCCCATGTCCTGCTCGTAGGCCCGCCAGGTCGCCACGTGGGTCTTCTTGTTGGGTGGGTACTTCGCATCGAGCTCTGACGCGATGGTCGGCACGGACGCGGGGTACACGCAGCCCTCGCCGTCGACCTGTCCCGGGTTGGCGGCCTGGTCCGCGTCGAGCCTCCCGGGGCTCACGTTCGCGAACGCGAAGCCGTTGTCGGCGCAGTCCGCCTGGGTGTCCTCTGTCGGCGCCTGACCCGACACCTGGGCGATGTAGTTGTCGAGGCTGTCGTGCCCGATGGCGTCGTAGTTCTCCAGCAGCTCGCCCTCGGGGCGGAGTGTCCCGTTCAGGTAGGTCGCCGGGGAACCGGAGCCCCAGGTGGCCGCATAGCCCTCGTTCTCGAACTCTATGACCAGTATGTGGTTGATCTTGCCTGGGGCGAGCGCGGCACGAGCCACACCCGAAGTCGTCTTCGGCGTGGAGGAGGCGCCGGCGGTGCCCGACGAGACCAGGAGAGCCGCCGACGCGACGCCCGCGACCAGGGCCGAGATGGCGCGCGCGGAGGGACGGAAGGGAACGCGGGGTTGGGGCACGGCGGGCAGCGTAGCGAACGGCGGCTCCGTGATGGTGGCAGCCGGGTGCCTAGTCCCGGCGAATCCGGCGATGTCGCGAGCGGTGTCACGGCTGATGTCCAGGCAGGCGATCGCGAAGTTCTCAGTGCCGTGCATGGTCCCCATCATCAGCCTGCAGCGGGCCTGGACACCGGCCGAGAGCAGGAGGCGAGAGAAGTTGAACCCTTCGTCACGCAGGGGGTCACACTCGTTGACGTTGATCACGGTCGGGGGGGACCCCGTGTGCCCGCCCAGCTGTCGCTCAACTCCCATGACCTGACGGCGTGTCTCCGTCGAGCGTCCCGGACGGATCGTCGCCGAGGTGCCCCGCGATGATCCGCCCGGCCGCCAGGGCCGACGCCGGGTGTCCCGTCACGGTCTGCAGGAAGAGGTCCTTGCGCAGCGAATACAGGGAGGCATCCGTGACCGCCTGCACCGTGGCCTGGCGGGGCACGTCGTCAATCAGGGCGATCTCCCCGAAGCCGTCCCCCCGGGACACCGACTTCACGACGACGCCGCTCCGTGCGATGGCGAGCGATCCGTCCGCCACGGCGTAGTAGCGGTCACCGCGATCACCCTCGTGGAACACCGTCGTTCCGGCGGCGACGGAGACGGGCTCGAGCTCACGGGCGATGCCCTCCAGCGCCGGCGCCGGCAGCGCTGCGAAGATCGGGATGGAGCGCAGAAGTCGGATCTCCACCTGGGGGACGGTCGCCCCCTCGTCGAGCCGGCCCAGGCGCCGCCAGAGCCCTGCCACGAGGACCACGGCGATCACCGCCGGAGCGAGGAGGGCGGCCTTCAGCCCACCGGCGGCAATGGCGACCTGCACCAGCACGGTGCCGAGCACGAGCCCGAGGTCCATCAGGGCTTCGAGAATGGAGAACAGACCGGCGACGGCGTCCGCCGGTGCGGACCGCTGCAGGACCGTGCGGCCGGTCACGTCGAAGACGGCTCCGGACAGCCCCACGGCGGCCAGGAGGACGAGGGCCGGGGCAACCCGGGAGATCGCGCTGACCAGTGCGAGGGCAGCCACTGCGACGATCAGCGAGAGAGCGAGCGTGTTCTTGAGGTGACGCCGGCCGACGAGGAAGGCCGTGACGAATCCAGCCAGCAGCGCACCGGCGCCGAACGCTGCATTGAGGTACCCGGCGCCGCCCGACCCCATATGGAGGTAGGAGGCGGCGAGCACGACGCACAGCAGGTCCACCGCTCCGATCAGCACGAAATAGAAGGCATGCAGTGAGAGCAGGATGCGCAGCGGCCCGTTGCGCACGATCGCGTTGAGGTTGGCCCGTGTGCCGTCGCGCACCTCGGCGAGCGCACCGTGCAACCAGCCAGTCCCCCCACCGCCGGCCCCCGCCGCGGGGGTGTCCGGATCCTGAGCGTCGGCTATCGGCACCGTCCGGAGACCGGCGACGAGCAGCAGCGCCGCCATGGACATGGCAGCCGTCACCGCCACGGCCAGACCCACACCGTGCCATGCGATCAGGACCCCCGCCACGGCGGGGCCCACGAGGGAGGCGGCACCGAAGGTCCAGCCGCTCATGACGTTGGCCGCGGTCAGTTCGTCGGCCGTGCGGACCACAGCCGGGAGCACTGCCGCCTGCGCGGGCCGCGTGGCGGAGAGGCCCAGCGCGGTGAGCGGGGCCAGCACGAAGACGACGCCGATCGGCGCACCCTCGACGATGGCTGCGGCAACAGCCCCCATGGCCAAGGCCTGAAGGCCGTAGCCCCAGCAGAGCACGCGGTGAGGGCTGTGGCCGTCCGCGAACGCACCCAGGAAAGGCCCGAGGAGGATGCACGGGACGAGCTGTACGAGCACCATGGTGGTCCCCGCCGTCGTGCCCCCGTGACCGTACGCGTAAATGAGCAAGGCGATCCAGATGCCCAGTTCCGCCATGCCGAACAGCGCGTAGGAGAACCCGATTCGGCGGAGCGCGGGGTTCGAGAAGGCCGAGCGTAGGACGGAGCCGACGGCTCTGGCGCGCAAGAACACGGTGGATCCGCCTACCGGTCGGCCCGGCGCGTGCGGCGGCTCCACCAATGCTGCAACGCGGGTGTGGGCATGCCGCAAAGTACCTCAGGCCGGCCCGCCGGACCCTTCCGTCCTTCGCAGGCGCTGACCTGCCCTTCGATGGAGGTGGGCTAGCAGACTCAGGTCGCTCCGCTACATGAGCACCGAGTCGCTCACCAAAGCCCGGCTGCGGGTGCTCTCCGGTGATTCGATCGACAAGGAGGTGAACGCAGAACTCGAAGCTGCCAGCTGATCAATCATGAGATTGATGCG
>Ga0187890_10000876_pt1 | contig 21869 bp, 25 predicted proteins | sample June2016WEW_21_1_FD_133005 | JGI IMG/M metagenome (GOLD analysis project Ga0187890, IMG submission 133005) | Peatland microbial communities from SPRUCE experiment site at the Marcell Experimental Forest, Minnesota, USA - June2016WEW_21_10 | ecosystem: Environmental > Terrestrial > Soil >... | reverse complement strand
GCGAAGAATACAATTGCCGCGAAAGTCAAAAGCGCGACCGACTTGCTTTTCTTCCACAAATCGCGCGCGTCCAAGGCTACCCTCGTGATCGCCGGATAAAGCCACGTGATCAGTCCCAGGCCAATGAGTGACTCGGCAACCCAGAGAGGTCCTGGAGGGGAGCTCATATGGGCGAGCGATTGCCAGCCAATAAGCAGGAACAAAAGAATGCCAGAAGCAAGCAGGCTGAGGGCCCCGTATCTCCAATATCGACTCGGCTGACTCATCAGGGGAGCTCCGCATCGAGGATAGCAGGATCATGTGGATTGGGTGCACTGAATACCTGATAGATGGCGCTATCAGGCCATAACGCTCATCGACCCCTGTGAGGTTGCACACGCTCGCCCGCGAGACATTCGAATGAGTTGGCGTCCGTCTCCCAGCGTATGTTCTGGTCATCCCATCTAATGTGCTTGCGGGCGATCCTTAGCGTGCTTCTGTTCCGCAGGAGCGCGTGAACCTCTGTCTCGTTAGAGTGCTCGACCACCGCGATCCCGCGCCCGAGGACCGCCACACGGTCGCCTCTCATCAAAGTTCTGTCCCGCTGGCGTCGGGCGTAGTACCGCGTGCGTTTCCCGATCAGATAGTCCAGCCCCGCCGCATCGAACCCCGATCCCTTCCGGCAGAGGGGAATCTTCCGTCCGCCGGCGAGCATAAAGATGTCAGTGTCATAGGCGGCGAGGGCTCCGAGGCGGGCCTCCATTTCCATCGTGTCGGATGGGATCAAGTGGAGCGGCAGGAATAGCGTCTTGGGGTACGCGAACTGGGCACGCCATCCGAGTTCGTGCTCCTGGACCGTGCCCCACAGGTAAACCTCGCCGCGGATGCCGCGCCCCTCATAGCCTAATTGGCGCAGGTGCTCGCGGCTCTTCGCCGCGTAGACGCCGCAGGTGCAATCCAAGTAAGGAGGCTCGTCGGCGTCATGCGCGTTTCCGGCCCCGCATTTTGCCGCCAGCGGCTGACGCGGAGACCATGGCTTGCCGTTGAGCGACCTCAGCCCGGCGGCATCCCACCGCCAGACGCGGTGGCCGACGATCGGCGAAATGAGATCGGGAATTTTCACGGCGCGGCCGGAACCTGGTCGGGCTCCGGAGTTGGCTCTGGCTTGGACGCTGGCGGGTCAGAAATTGGCTCGCGTGCGGGTTCGCTCACCGGAAGGTCCAGAGGTTCGACGACAATCGTCCGAAGAGGTTCACCGACGTTCATTTGGTCTCCCTATGTGGCGCGCGTCAGGAACGGCCGGATAACAGATCACCTTGGAGTGTTCGGCGGAGGCCCGCCGCGTGAAGAGCTCCTCGCAGACGAGGCACTTGCGCACGCGCTGGCCGACGACGACGAACACCTTGCCGACCTGGTCTGTGCGTGTAGAGCCCGTGTCTCGCCGAGTTTTTTCGTCGGCAGTCATGTCTAGTCCCCCAGAGCTACATTGCCTGTGTCCGAAATTGGCAGCCAAGGAGGGCGCATTCCAGAAAATCAGGCTCGTCGATCCCTATATGGCGGATCATCTCCGAGCCGCACCTCGGGCAAGTCGGGCACTTTTCCTTCGCCGAGCCGCGCAGCCGATCCGCTGCGTGTAGGCAGATCGTGGACTCAGGAGCCAGGAGACTTAGCCCCGGCCAGACCTCGTCGAGCAGCAGCTGCCCTACCTGGCGATCCGCCAATCCGGCGAGTCGCCCCGCCAGCACGGCGGGGATCAGCAGGGCGGCGGCGAACCTCTCCACGGGGTTGCCAGAGCCCATCCGCCGTCGCTGCTCCTCGATGAGTTCGCGGATCGTCAATTCGTCTCCCCTTTTGCAGTCTACGAATCGCGCCGCCAAATCGTCCGGAAAGCCGGACGGAGTTACCGAAGATTTCCCTCCAAGACCGGACGATTTCGTCGCCAGCTCCGTACAGTGTGAGGGTGAGACAAACAACGGTTCACACGCAGCCGCTGCGGTCAAGGGCGAGGCGGTCAAGTTCGTAGCGACCACTGGAGGACGGATTGCCCGATAAACAAGGAGGTCCGCCGCAAACGGAAACCATTGAATGCCCGTTGTGCTTGGGCGCGGGCACACTCACTCGCGCCGAGATTTTGGATCGGCTTGGGGTAAAGGACTTCGCACGAGTGGCGCAGCTCAGCGCTGAGGAAGCCTTCAGGCTGCTCCAGAACAAACACGATCATGAGCACCAGAGCGCATGGGCTCGATTCGAGACGGAACTGGCGAAACGAACCGCCGAGATCAGAGAGCGACACAAGGACGAACTGCGCACCACCCAATCCGAAAGAGATGACATCACTCGCCGAGTCGAAGATTGCTTGAGAGAAGTCTCTCAGCTTCGAGAAAGGAATCACGAACTGGAGACCGAGATGGCGAAGGTCGCCCGCGTGGGCAAGCGTGAAGAGTTGGACTTCGCCGATGAAGCGCGGAGTTGGGCTGGCATCTCCGTCAGCGAGAAGCTCCCTAAGAACGGCGATTTCATATTGGCGTACCGGGATCCCAGCGGTACACCGCTTGAGCCTCGCATCGTCGTAGATAACAAGGACAAAGCGGCGGTCAGCGAGGGGGACATCAGGAAGCTGATCCGCGACGCCAAGGAACGGCGCATACCGGTCGGGATTATCGTCGCGAGGGAAGAAAGCCAGCTCCGCCATGTTGACCGCGAGCGGCGATGGGGGCAGGAGGACGGCGTCTGGGTGCTCCGAACTACGCGCCGCTGGCTGCCGCGGGATCTCGAAGTGCTCAAGCCAGTCTTCGAGCGGATGAGAACGGAGGGCCCCGACTTCCTCCAGAAGAATTCAGCGCTGGAGGAGGAGGTCCGCCGCACGTTCGTCGATCTGGACGAGGTTGAGAGGGAGCTCAGAAAGGCGTCCAAGGCGATCGACGCGGCCTCCAGCCTGACCGGTAAGTACAGGGGGCGGCTGCAGGTGCTCTGCGACAACGCGACGGCACGGAAGATGCCGCCGAAGCCGCAGCAGGATGGGCGCGGCCGCAAGACGGCCGGCGCGTAGCCTTCGCCGGGACAAAGACAAATTAGGAGCGACACAGATGGAATTCCTGAGAGCAATCGGACGGTTCATCCTGACTCAGTTTGCGATCCTGGGCTTCCTGCTTCTCGCCCCGGCGATCCTCGTGAGCGTCTCGCTCTTCACGATCGCGGGCGGCGCTGGCAGCAATCCTGGCTTTTTGGCTTTCTTCTATATGGCGGCTGGTCCCTTCGTCTCCGCCGTCTGGACCGCGTTCTTCATGAGCCTCCGCCGCGTCCTGCGGACGACGACCTTCGGCAACAGGACCGCCGCCTCGTGCGGCATGCGCGTCCAGATCGCGTCCTGCGGGTGGGCGCTGGTCGGCTTCCTCGGCACTATCGCCGCCGAGGTCTCGTTCAACCTCGCGTTCCATGCCGTGAGCAAGAGCCCCACGGTCTACTTCGCGGTCGCCCCGTTCGCGGTGTTTGCCCCTCTGCTTCTGCTATGCGCGTGGAGTAGCTTCATAAAGAGCCCGAGGCCAAAGCGACCTTGTCTCAGGTGAGACAAGGTGACGTAGACGAGATTTGTTCAAGAGGCGAGCGGACAGGTGCGCACGCTCGTGAACGCACGCTCAACACCCTACCTTTCTTTGGCGGAGGCAATTGATGGACTACTACCATGTGTTTGTGCTCACCTCGCTCGGTCTCGACAAAAGTGGCGATGCCAAAAGCCGGAATGTCGCTGTGACTTTCGATCTCTTCGAAGCGGAAGATCACCGGAACAAGGGCGTGGAAAACGACTACGACGTCTTTGTAGTGCCCCGCGACTGGCAGGAGGACGCGGCGCGGTCCGAGTTGATCTCTGCAATGCGAGAGTTCAGGAACATGGTGAAGCAGATGGAAGATGAGGCGCTGCGGTGAACATCAGAATCAGCAAATCCAAATTCGTCGCGGGCGTGCAGTGCCTCAAGCGCCTCTACCTTCAGGTGCACGAGCCGGGGCTGGCGGCAGGGCTGGATGCCTCGAACCAAGCGATCATGGAGCAAGGTCGTGAGGTCGGGCTGCTCGCCCGTCAGATGTTCCCCGAAGGCGTGGAGGTTGACAGCTCCACTGGAGTGGAGCAGGCGATTCGCGCCACGCGAGAGCTGATCGCGAACCCGGAGGTCCCGGCCATCTTCGAGGGCACGTTCGAGAACGGCGGCGTGCTCGTGCGGGTGGATGTCTTGCAGCGCCGCAGGGACGGACGATGGCGGCTGCTGGAGGTCAAGTCGACGACCGACCTGAGGGAGCACCACCTCGACGACGTGGCGATCCAGGCCCGCGTTGTCTCCCGATCAGGTCTTGACTTGGCTGCGTCGTGCCTCATGCACGTCAACCGGAACTACGTCTTCCAGGGCGGCTCTATTGATGTACGACGGTTCTTTCGCATCCGAAACCTGACCAGTCGAGTTAAGAGAATGCAGCCCAAGCTCACGTTCCAGCTGCGGGCGGAGTTCACCGTTCTCAACATGCCGAAAGCGCCGGATCTCCCTACTGGAAGCCATTGCACCGAGCCCGTCACCTGCGAGTTCTTCGACCGCTGCAATCCGCCGCGCCCGGACGATCACGTCGGCTACTTGCCCCGAATCCAGGCGAGCGCCGTTGAGGAGCTGGGGGAGATTGGCGTCGAGTCCATCCGTGACATCCCGGACGACTTCCCCCTGAACGAACGGCAGCGGCGTGCGTGCACCACCGTGCAGGCGGGGGAGCCCTGGTTCGGCGCAGAGCTAAAGAAGGAGTTGAGCGGGCTGAAATATCCGCTTTGCTTCATGGATTTTGAGACCGTTAATCCGGCGATTCCGCGGTTTCCGGGCATGCGGCCCTACGATCAGATTCCTTTTCAGTGGTCGGTTCACGTGCTGAGGGAGCCCGGAGCCGAGCCCGAGCACCATGAGTTCCTGGCCACCGACAGCGGCGATCCCCGCCGTGAGTTCATCGCTTCGCTATCCCCTGTCCTTGGCAAGAGCGGAAGCATCCTGGTGTACAGCGACTTCGAGTCGCAGCGACTTTCGGAGCTTGCGGCGTGGCTGCCCGATTTCGCGGGACGCATCAAGAGAATCCAGCGGCGTCTGTGGGACTTGTTGCCCGTGATCCGCAACCACGTCTACCATCCCCGTTTTGCCGGATCGTTCTCGCTGAAGTACGTGCTGCCTGCGCTGGTGCCCGATATGAGCTACGCAGGCATGGAGGTCGCGGATGGCACGGACGCAGGGCTGGCTTGGGAATCGCTCACACGGGGCGGCTTGGATCAGGCTGAGCGGGACAGGATCAAGAAGGCGCTGCTGGACTATTGCGGACAGGACACGCTGGCGATGATCAGATTGTTGGAGACGCTTCAGTCCGCTTCCTTCTAGCGCGGGGATCACATCGCTGGTGTAATGAACGGGTAATATAGACGAAGATGACCTACGAAATCTGGCTAGAAGAGGTCAAGGACGCGCTGCGCTCCATCAACATGCCGATGGAGGACTGGCAGGGCGTGTGGCCGTTCGACTTCTCGGGCGAGCACGACGCGGGCGCGACGCCCGACGAAGCCGCCATGAAGGCCAACCGCTACTGGTGGCGCGAGCAGAACAAGTCCCTGAAGCAGGACTGCCAGAGGACACCCGGCTGCTGGCTGCCGCGGGAGCACACGGGCAAGTGCCAGCCTGTCTACGAGCGTGGTGACTTTGTCAAGGTTGAGTTTCCCGACGAGACCACTGGGATCGGTGAGTGGATGTGGATGATCGTCGATCGTTGCGACGACAGGAAGCGGTTGGTCTTTGGCACGCTGGACAACGAGCCAGTGAACGACTACGGCGGCAAGGCGAAGCTTGGGTCGCAACTGGCCGTCAGCTACGACAACGTCCGGGAGCACAAGAAGGCCGCCGAGCTCAAGTCCCGGAACTGAAATCGCTTCCTGTGCTTTTCTAGGCTATAACTCGGGTCATTTCCCCACCGCCGACCGCATACATCACGGAACTTGCGAACCTTCACTCAACCGCCTCAAAACCAGACGGGAACTGACGGAATTTGGTAGCAAAAGTCCGTATATCCGGTAGATCTTTTTTCCTCATGGGTTGATGGTGTAGTGTGTTGACAATCCGAAATAGGGGAAATGCTTTGTGCGTTTTTCGGGCTAGGAACTAGGGAAAGGGCCCGCCCTAATCTGACCGCTTCTTCACATGCGCTGCGGCGGATGAGATGCCGATGGATACACTTTCACCGAAGCAGCGAAGCCAGGTCATGTCCCGTATACGCGGGCGGGACACCGGCCCCGAGATCCTGATACGCTCGATGGTGCACCGACTTGGGTATCGTTTCAGACTGCATCGAAAAGACTTGCCCGGAACGCCCGATCTCGTTTTTCCCGTGCGACGGAGCGCTGTGTTCGTGCATGGTTGTTTCTGGCACGGACACGATTGCTCTCGCGGGCATTTGCCGTCCTCTAATGTTGCTTTCTGGGAACAGAAAATCGGAAAGAACAAACAGCGTGACGACCGCGTCCGAAAGCTCTTACGCAAGGAGGGCTGGAAGGTTTTAGCGGTATGGCAATGCGAAACCAAAGATAGTTCTAGGCTCGCCAAGAAGCTTACGCGCTTCCTGGAGACCGGCAACACTATGACGATGAAGCGTTCAGCATGACATACAACCTCATAGACTTGTTCTGCGGCGCTGGCGGCATGAGCCTCGGATTTGTCGATCGAAGATTTTGCGGCGGCTTCGAGTGCGTGTTGGCCGTGGACAATGATGAGCCTTCACTCGCCACGCATTCGGCCAACTTCGATGGTAAGGTGGTCTGCCGGAATATCGAGGACTGGCTGGCGGAAAAACCCCGAATTCCCCAAGCGGACGTGGTGATCGGGGGTCCGCCTTGCCAGGGTTTCAGCCTCCTGAATAAGAAAAGGAACGGCGACCACCGACGCGCCCTCTGGGAACCGTACCTTGATGTCGTTGAGCGTTGCGGAGCAAAGCTGTTCGTAATGGAAAACGTCACCGAGCTCTACCGCTCCGAAGAGCTCGTTCAGATAAAGCGGCGTGCCCGCCGGATGGGATTCAAAGTCGAAGCGACGGTCCTAAATGCGGCAGACTACGGAGCCCCGCAGACCCGTAAGCGCACCATCATCGTCGGATGGAGAGCGGAGGGGGTATGCGCCCCATTGTTTCCGCCGCCTCCTACACATGCAGCCCCGGAATTAAAGACCAGCCTTCCGCCGTGGCGTACGGTCAGGCAAGCCATCGGGGATCTGAAAAAACCGAAAGGAACGGAGATCGGCGAAGTCTCGCCGCTCGATCTGCATTTCGGCCGCAACCCGACCGAGATCAGCCTTGCGCGCTATAGGGCCGTCCCGCCCGGAGGCAATCGCTTCGACCTCCAGAAAAACGCGAGGCACATCACGCCGGCTTGCTGGATTAAGAAAACGTCTGGCGGAACGGACCTATTCGGCAGGTTATGGTGGGACAGGCCTTCGGTCACGATCCGCACCGAGTTCTTCAAGCCCGAGAAGGGACGCTACCTGCATCCCGTAGAGCATCGCCCCATCACTCACCGGGAGGCCGCCCGCCTTATGGGATTTCCAGACGATTTTGTTTTTAAGGGCGGCAAGACCGACATCGCCAAACAGATCGGCAACGCCGTGCCGCCCGACCTGGCTGCGGCGATCGCCGCCATGGTGAAAACCTGCTTGAACGCCTTTTCCGCGCAATCAACCAGGGCAAGGCGAAAACCGACGGAGGTCGCTATTGCCGCGTCGGTCGCAACCTAACGACGAGCCTGAATCGCTCAGGACTTCGCTTGTCGAGCTCCTGACCAATTTTGCTGCCGAGCTCAAGAAAACCGACCTTCGCGCCAAAGTCATCGGACTGATCCCGGCTTTTCATAAGTTGCGGGATCTCGGCAGTTCCCTGATGCCCAAGAGCGATGCGCTGTCGGGACGTGACCGCATCATCGCCTATCTCGCACGATATCCGCTCAAGGTGATCGACGGCGACGAGCTAATGGTCGTGTCCGGCATTGGCGAATGGGCGCGCCGCGTCAGGGAACTTCGCGTCCAGTTCGGCTGGTGGATCTACTCGGGCGTGACGTTTCGAGATATGGCTGAAGACGCCCGCGCTGCCGATAACGACGGCGAGACTGCCGGGCTGAAAGAGATGCTCGGAGTCGAGCCTTCCAAGATCAAGCCCGATCAGTACGTCCTGATGCGCGCCGAGCAAGACCGCCAGGCCGCCCACCGCTGGAATGTCCTGAACGAAGTGAGGAGGAAGAAGGCCTCGGTAACGGACAAAATCATCGAGTATTTCCGCAAGAACGTCGGCCAGCAAATTACAGGCGAGGAACTGAAATACCTCGCGAAGGACAAGAAGGAATGGGCTCGCCGCGTCCGCGAACTGCGGACGGAACAAGGCTGGCCCATTGTCACCAAGAACAGCGGCCGCGAAGACCTGGCAATCGGCGTATATGTCTTGGAAGAAGATCGACAGACATACGAGCACGACCGCGCAATCCCGGACGCGGTTCGGGTCGCGGTACTGCAGCGCGACGGGTTCAAATGCGTCGTATGCGGCTGGAATCGCGCCATGCTCTCACCGGATGATCCCAGAAAGATGCTTGAGCTCCACCACAAGCAGCATCACAAGGACAAAGGCGAAAACACCGTCGATAATCTCGAAACTCTCTGCAACGTGCACCACGACGAGCTTCACCGCAAGAGCCACCCATGACCGATGGGAGGCAGAGTCCCGTTCACTTTTCTTTGAGGTTCAGTCGGAAATGTCCGCAGGAGCACCGCAGATCCACCGGATCGTTTCTGGGCGTCACTGACAGCCATGAATTACACTTCGGTTTATCGCATCGGAACAGCTGAAGAAGTTCCTTAAACGCCGTCACAACCGGTTTGAAATCGTTTTTTGAGAGATCGGCCCATTCGTTGTAGTGAATAGCTTTATTGATTACCCACTGCTCGCCGTTGCTCGCGGCTAGAATCTGGTCGCGCGCTTCCTGGAGCTTTCGGACCTTTTCCGACTGTTCAGTGTCGCCCCAGGATTTTGCGGCCTTCGCCGCCGATTTCAACAACTCGCCCTGACGACCTATTACGGCGCCGAGCAACTCTCCCATGTCGTATCCACCGTCACCTCGGTACTTGACCTTCGCGCCGAGTTCGTCGGCTAGTTCAGCAGACACGTACTCCAGATGCCTGCGTAAACGGCCCGCCGCCGTCGGGACCTCGTTTTTCGCGAGATCAGTGTCGATCTGAGCCCACACTTCGGCAACCTCGTCGAGAACCGGGCCGGTCTCGACCGTCCAGGTATGGAAAGCCACAGCTGCTTTCGTGCCAACTACTCCCTCGCTTCGTAATTGCCTGGCCCAGACCTGATCATGGGTGGTGATAATGAACTGGGTCTTCGGGAAATTCGCCTTCAGCAATTTGCAGAACTGCTTTCGGTGTTGCGAATCGACGGACATCACGACATCATCCAGCACCGCGATTGTGAAATGGTCGGCGAGGACCCTCTTCATGAGTGCAAGGTAAAGACAGACCCCCATCCCGTCCTGGTGACCTTCGCTGTGGTAAGCCCCAGGCGGAAACATTCCTTTCGCATGAAAGTCCACGAGCAGGCCGAGCTTCCCCTCTGCGGCCTCGAACTTCGCTTTGAACTCGCCTTCGTCATCATGGTTGATGAGCCTGTAAAATGATCCGAACTCCTGCTCAACCTCTTCGTAAAGCTTGGTGAGCGCCGCCTCGGAAACGTCGCAGTAGGTTTTGTAGGCTGTTTTTCCCAGCGAGGCGTTTGCCTTCTTTTCCTCCGCGTTCCTTCGCGCCGTCCGAACGTTATTCAGGCGCTCCTGCGCGACAACCAGGAAGCTTCCGGCCTCTGCTGCCGCGCTTTTGTCAGGGCGACCTTTCACCTTTTCCCGCACGGCCTCCAGATCCCCAACCAGGTTCTTACTTGCCGCCGCCCATCCTGATTGGAGCTGGCCCTTCGCCGCAATTACCCCCTCCACGGACGCCAGCGATTCCGAGAAGGTGAGCAATCCGCCGGACCATTGCCCCAGGCGTGTGGAGAACTCCTTTGCCACTTCGGGGAGCTTCGTCAGCGGGTCAATCAGACCTCGCAGTCGGATGGTCGCCGTCGAAACCGTGCGCCCAGATTCAATGACTCGGTCGCGCATCAGCTGGGCCTCCTTCGATTTCTCTAGCTTTTCCCTCAGGTGCGCGCGAAGCGCCTTGATATCCCAGTCCTTGTCGCACAGAGGACAATGCGGGCCATCTACGAAGTCGAGGCCGGCCTGGAGAAATGAGTGCCGTTTGATCAAGGGGAGGAGGGCCGAGTCGGCCTCCACGGCTGCGATGTCTTTGAGGAGCGACGCCACCGCCGCTCTCGTCGATGACTCGAAACCTTTTTCCGCGACATCCAAGAGCGCTTTCAGGTCGGCCAGCGCCGATTCTTTGGTTTGTTCGCCGGTTCCCTGTATTCCTGCGTCCGCAAGACCGTCGGAAAGATCAGTGTCTTTCTTGAGCTCTGGAATCTCCGGGAGACCGAGCAGTTTACGCCGCTTGTTGACCACCGCCAGCAGATCTTCGGGTTTCAGGACCACGAGATCGAGGTGGCGCTTCAGACTGTCCTGAGCCGTGTCGAATTGCGTTTTCGCAGTCAATTGCTCGGCTAGGAGCTTGTTTTCAGTCGTCTTCAGCGTCGCCCGAGTCTGGTCGATGTCATCCAGCTTGAGCAGCGTCTGCACGTCGCGGGATCGCTGCGTCGCCTCGGTGAGAATGAATTTGATGATTTCACGGCGCGAAAGTGTTATTTCCGGGTGTTCGGCAACTTCGGCAAAGACCGCCTTGACGGCGTCCTCATTCGGGGTGATTTGCGGATGTTTCGCCTTTTTGATCGTGCGAACGATAGTCACCGATTTATTAAGGTGCGGGATGAATACGTCCAGGCGCACGGAGGCTGCGTCCGGATCACTGCGTTTTTCAACATGCGGCCCATGATCCGAAAGCGTCAGGTCTCCGGTTCCGGAGCCTTTGAGTCGTCCTATTTCACCGGTGAGGGCGAACTGAATCGCGTCCACGACGCCGCTTTTGCCCGATCCGTTCGGCCCGGATACGACAAAATTCTCGTGGTTCATGGTCAGTTTCAGATCGCGAATGCCTCGCAGCTCTTGAATGTGGATGGCCTCGATCTGGATCATGGCAAGTTCTCCTTCGGATTCTCGGAGAACACTTTCATCAGATCGGCGGCTTTCGGTTTCTTGCTGCCGCCGAACAGATCACGAACCTGCTTCATCTTCGCTGTGGTGAAGCCGTCAGCTTTTTCCAGTCTCCGGTAGAACTCTTCGAGAATCTCCTCCTGGATGGTAGCCATAGTGTCATCTCTCGTATTCTTGATGTTTAAGCACGGCCCCTGCCGTGAGCCTCACATTTGAGTAATTCAGGCGGCCTCGAACTTTATCGTTCTTGACGCCATGTCTCCCGCCACGATGCCTTTCCCACTTTTCTGAAGTTGCCTCCAGACCGCGAAGCCTTGCAATATGGCGTCCTGCCACTGGTGCTCTGAGCACTCGCTTACTTCCAGATGCCGAGTTAGGTGCTTAATGGTCCGCAGAATGCCGTAGTCAACGTGGTTAACTCCTTCGAGGTAGGCGTGATCGTGTGCGTAGTCAAAGACCAGCGCAGAAATACCTTCCTCTATCGCAATCGCCCGCCCGCCATCCTCGACGCGATCCACATCCTTGTTGCTCTTCCGTTTGCGCTTCATTAGCTGGCGCATAACCGGCGACCATCCCAATACTGCAGCGTGCGCCAGGTGAAACACATCGTGGTAACGATAGCCGTCATTCTTATAAGCGTTGTCCGTAAGCTCATTCCCAAGGGCCGCGCCATCCAGTTTCAAGAGGACCTTAACTCCGTCGTTGCAGGTCTCCTCGCTGAACTCGATCCGAAATGTGCGCGGAAGCTGTTCCCCCGCACACAAGGCTTCGTCGAATAGCCGCATCCGCCCCGGATCTGCGATATGAGCAGGAAGCCACCGGCTCTTGCCCTTCTTAAGATTTTCCTTTGCAATGGTTTCGAGATTCAGCTCTTCTTTGGAGGCGATATTCGCCACGTACCACAGGATGTCGCCCAGCTCTTCCGCGACGCGTTCCTTGAATATCTGATAGGACTCACCCTCCCGCATCCATTTCTTGTATTCGGTGAGAAGCGTTCCGGCTTCACCGGCAAGACCAAGCAACGGAACCATTATTCCCGTGCGGCTCTCATCCTTCCGGCTCCCCGGAACCTGGTCGGTCTTCTCCGCTTCAAGCTGATACTCTCGAAGTTTCATTGCCTAACTCCTTCTCAGATGTTGCGATTTTCTCGTTAAGCCCCCATTTCGGCGGATACCAATATTCGATCACCGTGTCAGTAGCGCGAAATTTCTGCTTAATCCTGGTCCTCCCTGAGCTACCTGTAATTTCGGGATGATGAACGCGAGAGTACTTGTCCACTTCGCAGAAGAGGTTCTGGCAGTCGATCAGCTGCAGGGGCCGACCCCAAAGCGATTTAAACCGGATGCCAAGGCGCTCGAATTCCGCTTGCTGCCTCTCTGTAACAACCCGGATGAGGTCGGATTCCGTCAGTCCGCCGATTGACTCAAAGCACTTCGAGATTCCGCCTTTGGCTCCGGGACCCGGAACAACGAACTCCATTTCGGAAAAATTCGTGAGCGTGCTGTAGTTGAGGTCCGTCACATACTGGTAGGCGAGAAAATCACCGATCATCGGGTAAGACCGCAGAAGCGTAAAAACCTCCAGCATGGTCTTGGCATCAGCAATCCTGAGCGCAACTTCATCTTCCATCATCTGCATGAGCAGCTTGAGATGGGCCCGGTGCTTTCTTGTTGTTCCGAACGCGACGCTACCGGAGGGCATGATATAGGCCCCAGAGTAAATCGCTTCGCTCACGCTGGCCTTCGAGAGAACATGATCGTATGACTTGAAATCGAACTCAGCATAAGTGATTGCCCCGAAGGCTTGCTCAAGCAATTGCCATGTTCCAATTTTGTTGAAGAGTTTGAATAGGATCGTCCGAAAAAACAGCTCTTCCTCCGATTGATCTCCCCCGTAAATGACTTCCTTAATCAAGAACTGGCTGACCCGATCCGACGCCCTGTATGCGTTCGTAAACTTGAACTCGGAAAGTATCCGATCCGAAGTCCAGGGCGGTGGCTCATGCCTGCATCGTTTGAAAAAGATCTCCTGGCGCTCTGCGGCAAAACGCCAGTAGGTGTCATAAACCACCGTTGGCTTCGCCGGGGAAAGACCACTGAAGACGGCAGGGGGCGAGATTCTTGGGGAGCTGACGGTTGAAAGGTCCAGCGGCATTTGGATGTCTGCTTCGTCGGCCGTTTCGGTTTCCGCGTCGCTGAGAGACAAGGCCAGCTGCCGCACCGCGCCTTCGATTAGGCCATTGTTGTCAACAGGGACGATTCTTGTCCTGCTCCGCTCTTGCGCCGACACACGCTCATAGAGTTCGCACCATTGCCGCCATTGTGATTCGGGCTCGGGACGCAGAGGTGTTTTCCGCTGGATCAGAAACACCACCCATGGCCGGATGGCCCCCCACGCGGCCAACTCCACATCAATCATGCTTTCCAGGAGGCGCTTATCGCTGCCGCCCGCAAGTCCATAAACCTTGGTGGACCACCAGAATCTGTCCAAAACAACGGACGTTCCTGCGTGCAGAGCTGGAAGTATCACAGCTTCGATTGCGTCGATATGTGCCGCGATGTGCATCAGCTGCAAGCTGGAAGAGGACTCTTTCATCACCCCGAAGGACTGGGGAGCATGATGAAGGTCATAGACGAGTTTGCCGATCGTTCCGTCATTCTTGCCTGGAAAGGAGAGAAGTTTCGCCGGCGTGCCCCTCTCATTCAACATGGCGGCGAAGCGACTCGACAGCTCGCTCTTCCCCACGCCGTCCGGCCCTTCAAATACGTAGAGTTTCCCGAGCTGACGCACTAGGCCACCCTCGCTTCATATTGATCAACTATTTGTTTCAGAGTGCTTTTCAAAGGAGTCAGACCGGACTTGCTGTAACCATCGCCGAGCGGAAGTTTGAGGGAGGAAGCAATACAGGTCACCTGGGCCAGACGCAAGCCCATCTGCTTCGCCATGAACCGACCCAACCAGCACAGTCCGAGATAGTTCCCGTAGGCTTTGGGGACATGATGCTGGAGCGCATAAAAGCCGGTAACTTCAAGAGTTCCGTCTGAAACACCGAACGCGACCTGCTGCAGGCACGGGAATCCCCGCTGGCGGCTGTTGCTATGATCGCGCGTAGGATCGAATATCGATGCTTGCAGAGCGCTATGTCGGTGGTTGCCCAGCTTGTAGGTGTCGACAATGTGCGCCAGTTGGTTAACAACGGGACGTTCTTCACCGTTTCCCTCGGGAGCGAATGCCGTAAGCCTGCGGAAGTAGACCCCCTTACTGTTTGCCCGGCATTTGGCGACTACCGGCCAAACTTTTTCGTATCGAGTGTAAAGCCGCTTCGCATCATCCTCGGCATCGGGTGCCCAGAGCGAATTGGGGAAGATCGTGCTTGCAACAGTGCGGCACGATTGCTTGTTCACCCCGTCTATCGCGCGCTGAATCTCCGGAACTTGAACCGGCAGCGAATGCTCGTCGAGCTCCGAGATCGTGATAACTGCCGGAGCGATCTCGCTGGCTCCCCGTTCCATGAGCTGAAAAAATATTTCTGTCCAAGCCAGCGACAGATTCGGGCTCTTCGCCACATACAGCTTACTCATCTTCTACCTCCTCCAAATGACGGAAACGCGCCAGTCCGGTAAATTGCTTGCGGCTCACGCGTATGTAGTGCGCCCACGCAGTATTGGGAATGAGGGCTCTGCCGATGCCGGGGCGCACGGCGCGCGTGATAAGTCGCTTTTGATCGCTGTCAATGGACTCCACGACATCGCCTTCGATCAACGCGGCCGAAGGCAGAAGGAGGACATCGCCGGCTTGTGCGTCGATCGGCCGACCCGACCATAACTCATCCGCCACTATGAGGTGCTCTTTGCATTCACATCCAATAATGGATTTGCGAATCTGGGGACCCTTAAGTTTTTCGAGGGCCGCCGCCTGATTCCGATCAAGCAGGTTCATCCCCCATTGCATGTTGCCAATTAGCGTCACGTATCCCACGCCAAGCCAGGAGGCGAGCGCGTACATCTGGGCGGCGGAAATATTCTTCGGACTCCAACCCCTCAACGCCAATCCCTTAAGTAGCGCGGTTTTTGGCATCAGCAGCGCGGATGCGAAACAATCGGCCTCGAACTCCTTGGGATCGTAGCGACGCCGTTTTCCCCGCTCTTCGATCAGCTCGTCGAACTGCTCTCCGTGGCCGTAGGCGTGGTGACCGAGCTCATGGGCACAGGTGAACGCCTGCCGGCCCGGCGGCCGGAGCGAGGACACAATAGCCACCGGCTTGCCCGGTGAATACACGCCCTCGGCCGAAGGCAGTTCCGCGAACCGGATCTCGACACCCATCTTTTCCGCCAAGTCATACACACAGCACGGTTGATCTGGCGCGATAGCGTACTGCTGGCGGATTCTCAGGGCCATGGTGCTGGCGCGAAGGGCGAGACGACGGCGCTCGGGTGTCATTTATGCTCCTTTGGCTTGCGGAGCATTCGCAGCAGCGACATCAGCCTGTCCAGGTCCTGATCCTTCATTTTGGATAGTTCGCGCGCGGCGAGAAGTATGCGGTCTTCACCCGCATCAGACTCCTCGGACGCAGTGGTAAGCCATTCGACGCTGACTCCATACAGAGTTGCAAACTCCGCCAGTTCCTCTCCCGCCACCCGCCGCCTTGCCGCCTCGATTTCCGAAATGGTCGGGCGGTGCATTTTGAGCAGTTTCGCCACTTGTCCTTGGCTGAGCCCGGCTGCTTCACGCGCTGTCTTTAGGCGAGCGGCTATTTGTTCGCGTGTGCTTTCGGCCTTTGTCATGCTGCTTTCCCCTGGATTTGCGCAAGCTGCGCCGCAATCTCGACAATCGTGAAAAGCTTTTCGTTATCTTTCTCGACGAAGGCATTGTCATGGGGACATTTGCACTTCAGCTTTTGCTCTAGGGCCAGCGTAGTTTCTATGGCTAGTAAGCTGTCAAAGAACCCGAGATCACCCAACGGTCTTGTTGCGGAAGTAATCTCCTGGTCAGGCTCCCCGCACCCGGCCTGGAGCTCCGCGAGAGTCGCGATAATTATTTTTTCGATTTCGGCGCTGGTCATGGTCCGGTCCCCCTAAAGAAGGCATTCTTACCATCTGGTAAGAAAATCTTACCATCGCAAACATGGACTGTCAAGCAGGTAAAAGGTAATTGGACTTGTCCTTTCGGCGATAACGACCGGAGGCCCCCGGCCTATCGCCGGGGTGGTGCAAAAGGCTGCCTGCACCTCTGAAACGCGCCAGCTGACCTGACAGCCCTTCCGCACTCAAGTCCCGCCTGACGGGAAAGCAAGCCGCGGAGAATGTCAGGGTGCCGCTCCACGCTGCCATTCGTTCTCTAACAGCCGTTCAATCGAGAGGTCGGTACTTCGACCGGTAGCTCGGGGCGGGTGACCTCGAGAAGCGTCTTGGCAAAGAGGACAGAGTAGGTCCCGCTCGCCAACATCTGTTGCCTAGTGCAATTTGACGAGCACGGGAGGGCAATGGCGAGATGCGGTTCGTGGTGAACTCAATGATCCGTGCTCTCGAAAGCTCAATTATTGATCTGGACGTGTCATTCGGCAGCAGTTACCCAGTCGGCTGGCGGCCAAATGGGAAGCACAACGCCACCGGCCGCTGCGAGACCTCCGAACACGTTGACCATCTTGCGGAAAGAACGGGACGCACGATATGCAGACTGCATTTCGAATAGTGAAGTGAGTGCGACTTGGTCGCTCGTTTCGACGTAGAACCGGCCCGCAACCATCTTTGATGACAACCTACCTTTTGCATCGCGTGGCGTCTCTGGCATCACATCAGACTCTGCATCGTCTGAGACGCCGCGTTTTCCTCGCAGTGACTCCATCGCGCCGAGAAACCAAGCTTCGTACTCCCGATGGGCGACAACGACCTCACATTGAATTGGGGTTGCCGATACTTTAGCCCAGGCGTTCAACTGCTGAGCCAGTGTGCCGGGGCAGGGGTCATCATCGCCATCGAGCAGAATGAGGATCGCATCAGGATTCCGCGTTCGCGCAACTTGGATCACCCTGTCAAGGGATACTTGCCTAACGAGATCTGCGCGATGAGATCGAATCGCTCTGAGGATTTGAATGTCAGGATATCCAGCTTGGGCAACAAGTCGTCGGAGCAGTTCTGGAACCGCATCGACTTCTCCGTGTCCTTCAACGATGGGCTGAATCGTCATTCAATTTCAACGAACAGTCTTGACTGGCGCATGTCCACGAACAACTCCGCGGGTTCCAGCGCGTTCGATCGCAACAATTCCCCGACGCCCATGAGATGTTTGCGAATGGCAGTTCGCGAAGATTCGGTCAGATCGGAGACTGTGGTCTTACCCTCGGCCCAAGTAACAAACCGAATGCTTTCATCGCTGATCCACTCGCTATCCAACACTTCTGGACTGTGAGTCGTGATAATCACCTGCATCCGACTCGCTGCATTACGCAAAACGTCGAGTATCGTGCTTACAGCACCGGGATGAAGGGACGCCTCCGGCTCCTCAATCACCATGAGAAATGGTTGGGTTCTTTGATAGACAGCTAAGAGTATTCCCAGCGCTCTTAACGTCCCTTTCGACATATTGAAAGCATCAAATTTCAGTTCATTCTTGCCCCATCGCTGAACGAACTCGAATCCCATTTGCTTGCCATGGCGACTCGGCCTCACTTCATCGATTCCGGAAGAGACACTTGCCAGAAGCTCTCCAATACGTCGGTAGTCGTCCATAGAGCGACGTTTGATGTCGGTGAGTACACTTGCGGCGTTACTGCCATTGGCACGAAGGGTCAATCCAGAATCCGTGTCCTGCATTCCACTCACCACTTCAGGATCTATTGAATAGACCTTCATCCCCTTCAATGCGGCGAGCACTAGGGAAAATGGGGATGTGCTGCCAACGATGGACATTGCCAAAGACGGGCCCAACCACCTCCCCTTGAACTCCTTCAGCCAGGGAATATTTGAGCGCAGCTTGTCCTCTTCGCGATCAAACCAATATTTTCGTCCGTTTGAAAGTTCTACGATGCATTGTTCTCGTAGAACTTCTATCTCAAGATCGCCTTGAGCGGAAAATGCGTAATGAGCGGTCCTGACTTCAGAGTCCAGTTCTTCGCCGCGAAGATTTGACAGGTCAACACCGAGACCGACGGTGCGAATATTGTCGGCTGGCGATCGGTGCCGGACTGCAGCGATACCTCCCCGCTGATCGAAAACCGCTTGAAGGGGCTGCTCCATCGCATCGGCAAGAAACGCGAAGACATCCACGAAGTTACTCTTTCCAGATCCGTTTGACCCAATCAGAAACATAGGGTTAGCCATACGAACCATCTGCGAAGGGATGCTTCGGAAGTGTTCAATTTGAAGGGTGTTGATCATCGGCAAATTCCTGAGCTTAAGGCTTTCCGCATTTCTTTTCCAGTCCGCCTGTTGTCGCTATACTCTCTTGGGGAGTTGTCAATCTCACAGAGTGAACGCCTTCTATCAAAGACTACGAGACCTTGAGCCGAAAACGTTTGAGGACCTCTGTTTCCAGATTATCAGCGCAAGGCACCCCGGCGCGAATGTTACGCGAGTGGACGACGCAGGTGGGGACAAAGGAATCGATATTTTTGAGGGCAATCTTGCGGATGGTCCAACAATCTGGCAGTGCAAATTCTTCAAGAATGGGGTTAGGAGCGCCCAAAAAACACAAATTAAACAGTCCCTCAGAGTCGCCGTCCACCATTTCAGACCCAGAAGGTGGGTGCTTTGCATTCCGATCGACTTAAATGCAAATGGGCACACTTGGTTTCAACAACTACGAAGGGAATATCAAGAGCGCATCGACGTTGGACTCTTTCAAGCATCTCAGATTGTCCGCGAACTTCTACACCGCCGTGATATTCGAAACATGTTTTTCCCGGGAGCGGTGCTCGAACCCGAAGAGCTCCGGTCGATATTGGCGCGAACAGGAGAGTATAGCGACAGAGAGCTTGAGAAATTGACTCTAGAGAATGTTCAACAGTATCTTCAGCGGCTCCGTAATCGGGATGCCCGTTTTGATTATCAAGTGACCTTCATGCCTCACGTAGAGCAACGCTCTTGCCAGAGCTCCTTGCCGGGCCTGATTGCTAGGGTGACAGATAGCGATAAGCAGATCGAGATCTTTGCGCGCGATATCGAAGCATTGCGTCTAGATCCGCCGAAGGTTCATTTCACCGTCAAGGGAGACGGAGTCAGAAAGCTGCAAGAGGCGCTTGAACAGAGAAAGAGGGTTGAGCTAGGCCCGACCGAGGTTTCCAATGTTCATTCAAGTCTTGATTTTCTCCTATCGAGCAAACCCGATCCGCAGCTTCAGAGATTGACAATTGAGCCGTCGTTCATAACCCGTCCTAGACAGTTCGAATTTAAAGTGATTCTTGGAACTGGAAACTCAGCGATTTCGTATGAGCGTGTTCCGTTCGGTGTATCTAGACGGGAACTTAAAGGCACTGCAACCAGGATGGAGTTGGTAACAGTTGACGATGAATTGCCATTCAGGATGTCGATGGCCTTCCCAGTTTCAGAACTCGGCATTCCAATCGAGGCGGATATTGCATTTCGTGCTCGCTTTGCAAGTAAGGAAATTCACGAAGTTCGCAAGTTTGTGAAAGCGATGATGGCATTAAAGGAAACTGGGGACGTTGAAGTGTGGGATGCGCGCCGTGGAACTACTTTCTTTAAGGCACGGATGACGTTCGAAACATTCCCCGATGCGAACGATTCGCTTTTATCCCTCTTGAACGATGTGTGCGAAATCGCTGATACATTCAAGGCGCAAGTGAGATTTCCAGATGCCTTCACCGCGGAAGACGCTGCTACAATCACCTCGCTCTTAACTCTTGCGAGAGGTGGCGAAGCGGGAATAGAAGTTCAGGGCATTTCGTGTACGTTAGTGAAAAGTGAACAGCACGAAGGTGCGTTCCTAGACAGCTTGGGGCGGGAAATGATGTTTCAGTTCCATGTTGACCGCGTGTCTCCTCCGCCCTGCGTGTTCGGTGCTCAGATAGACACAGGCCCGTGTCTGATTGTCGCGGAACGAGCCATCATCGCGGACGAGGAACGTGCCCGAAAGGAATACCTGTCCGCAAAAGCGGGTGAGGGCGTCGTCATTAGGTTCAAGTTACTGACGCCAGCTCACGTCTTTCGGAGTGCGGGAATTGTGCCCCAATCAAGCCCTGACGGAGATGTATCGGTTCCGGCAATAGATTCTTCTCCTGGTCTGGCGTGACATTTCAGCACATCGATGCGTTGAGCCCCACTTCATAGCTCTTACAGAACTCCCAAACAGATTCAAATCAAGTAATCGCTTGGCTTTGCGGCGTGCATGCATAGCACATGACCATCCATCAGTGTAGCCCAGCCAACCTGCGTAGCTGCTCCATTTCAGCTGGAGCTGAGAGTTCCCCAGTCCCACCTCTTCAGAGCACGCAACGCAATGCTAGTCACAGCGAAGACAGCAGATACGCACAGGAGCGTGCCGCCAAATTGGGACTAATTGATGGGACTAGCCTCGGTAGGTTTCCGTTGGGATCTCTGTGCGGAAGCAACGCCGAATCAATGGTTTAGATTTGAGATCCCCCTGTTCCGTAGTGTCCCGAACCAGGCGCTCTACTAGGCTGAGCCACTCCCCGACTGAGGTTAGCCCCCTTCATTCCACTGCACGTTACATCACACGTCCTGTGCTCGAAAAATCCGGAAACTTGGGACCATTGGGACCATCCTCCTGTGAGAACAGTCCTTGAACCCGTGGCATTCGCTGACGAAACGCATCATTCAAGTGCGTGTATCCGGACGTGGTTTTCAGGTTCGAGTGTCCTACCTGTTCTAGCAGGAGATCTCCCGGCATCCCGTTGGCCTTGAGTAGAATCCCGTGTCACGGAGGCTGATGTGCCAAGACAGCCTGCATTATCAACCACTTACGGGTGGCCTTTCTTGCCTCTTCCTCCGTATACTATGGCTATAGGGGCTGACTGATTCCCTCTCACTCCTCCTTCCCCGCAAGTCATTGAATAGAAAGAGCGACTGCCGGCGCCGGTGTGCCAGTGGTGTGCCAGATTTTTCGAAGGAGGAGTCGCGTTTGGCCAGAAAAACCGGGCAAATCGTGGGTCGCGGCCAGCACCGCTGGCTGGTGCGCGTCTTCCTTGGTCGCGACAATGAGACCCGCAAACGGCGCTACCACAGCCGGATTGTCCGCGGCCCCGTCCGCCATGCCCAGTCCTACCTTAATAAGGTGTTGCGCGATCGCGACCTTGGGCGCCAGATGGACGGCGCCGACATCACTCTGAATCAATACTTCGATCGATGGCTCGAGACCGCTGCGAAGCCGCGTCTGCGGGAGAAAAGCTACCACAGTTACGAAAGCCTGCTTCGCCGATACATTCGCCCATCGCTCGGCGCCCGAAATCTGGCGGCGATCTGTCCGCTCGATATCCAGGCGTTATACCAGCAGCTGAGCGAGTGCGGTCTGTCGGCGCGAACCGTCCGTTACACGCACTCTGTCCTCCGTTCCTCCCTGCGGCAGGCAATTCGATGGCGGCTCCTGGCCGAAGATCCAACCAATGGTGCTCAGCTGCCGCGACAGCGACGGCGCGAATTGTGGGTACTGACCGCGGAACAATCGCGAAGTTTTCTTGAGG
>Ga0187890_10000875_pt1 | contig 21884 bp, 24 predicted proteins | sample June2016WEW_21_1_FD_133005 | JGI IMG/M metagenome (GOLD analysis project Ga0187890, IMG submission 133005) | Peatland microbial communities from SPRUCE experiment site at the Marcell Experimental Forest, Minnesota, USA - June2016WEW_21_10 | ecosystem: Environmental > Terrestrial > Soil >... | reverse complement strand
GCGGTCGAGCCGCCGCTTTGGTGCGAACAGGCCCGGCGTGTCGACGAAAATGATCTGCGCCGCGCCTTCGATCACGATGCCGCGCACGCTCGCGCGCGTCGTCTGCGCCTTGCGCGAAACGCCCGACACTTTGGCGCCGACCAGCGCGTTGATCAACGTCGACTTGCCGGCGTTGGGCGCGCCGATCAACGCGACGAAGCCGCAGCGCGCGTCATTCATCGGAATCTTCCGCGCACGCCCGGCGCGCCATGAAAGCCTGCGCGGCGGCCTGTTCGGCGGCGCGCTTGGAGGAAGCCGATCCCAGCACCGGCTCGAAGCCCTCCAGCGAGACCTGCATGGTGAATTGCGGCGCGTGCGGCGGGCCGGAGCGGGCGATTTCGACGTAGTTCGGCGCGCTCAGCGCGCGCGCCTGCGCCCATTCCTGCATCGCGGTCTTGGCGTCGCGCTCGGGCTCGGCGACCGCGTGCATGCGGGCTCGCCACGCGCCGGCGATCACTTTCCGCGCGACTTCGAAGCCGGCCTCGACGAACACCGCGCCGATCAGCGATTCGCAGACATCGGCGAGAATGGCCGCCTTCTTGCGCCCGCCGGCATGCGCCTCGCCGGGGCCGAGCACGACCTGCGCGCCGACTTCCCATTCCCTGGCGACTTCGGCGCATGTCTCGCGCCGCACCAGCGCGGCGAGCCGCATCGACAGCGCGCCCTCGCTGGCCCGCGGATAGGCTTCGTAGAGCATTTGCGCGATCGCCAGTCCCAACACCCGGTCGCCCAGGAACTCCAGCCGCTGATAGGATTCGAGCCGGCCCTCGGCTCCCGACGCGGCGGCGGAAAGATGGGTCAGGGCGCGGGCGGCCAGTTCGGGATCGCGGAATTTGTAGCCAAGGCGAGCTTCGAGATCGGCCAGCGCGGCCTTCCCTTTCCTCGCCATGCTATCGCACCGGCTCGAACAGCCGCCGCCAGCGCACCGTCCACGGCCAGCGCCAGACTTCCCAGGCCGGCTCGCCTTCCTCGACCGAAAAGAAGATCATCTCGGCGCGGCCGATGAGATTGTCGAAAGGCACATAGCCGACGCCCCCCGCTTCGGGCGCGACGCGCGAATCGGTCGAATTGTCGCGATTGTCGCCCATCATGAAATAATGGCCGGGCGGCACTTCGTAGACGGCGGTGTTGCCATAATAGCCGTTGTCGCCGTCGAGCTGGATGATTTCATGCTTCACGCCGCCGGGCAGCGTTTCCTCGTAATGGGGAACGTCGACCGGGCTGCCGAAATGGCCGGGCGTCGAATAGGGCGGCAGCGGGGTGCGCTCGACGATCGTCCCGTTGATATAGAGCCGGCCATGAATCATCTGGATCTTGTCGCCGGGCAGGCCGATCAGCCGCTTGATATAGTCGGTCTCGCCGTCGCGCGGCAGCTTGAACACGATGATGTCGCCGCGTTTGGGCTGCGAGGCGAAAATGCGCCCGGGCACCGCGGCGGGGTCCAGATCGAGGAACGACGGCAACGAAAAATGCGAATAGCCATATGAGTATTTGGAGACGAACAGATAATCGCCGATCAGCAGCGTCGGGATCAGCGAACCCGACGGGATGTTGAACGGCTGGAACAGCAACGTTCGGATGACCAGCGCGATCAATAGCGCCTGAACGATGACCTTGACGGTCTCCCAGAGGCCGCCCTCTTTAGCTTTCTTCGAGGCGACGCCCAAATTGTCGCTTTTCAAACTTGCCGGCTCCGTCATAACCGCATCGAACCTTTCAGTCGGCCGGCCGCTGGCCGGCCCGATCTCTCAAACTGCAGTCCCTATACGCGCGCTCGGCCCGCCAGCCAAGCGCCAAACGCCGGCGCGCCGGCGACGGCGCGCCAGCCCGCGAAGCTCACGGCAGCAGGATCGTCGATCCCGTTGTCTCCCGGGCCTCGAGCGCCTGATGCGCGCGCGCGGCCTCGGCGAGCGGAAGGCGCGATTGGATGTCGATCTTGACCTCGCCCGATTGAACGACACGGAACAGGTCGCGCGCCATGCGCTCCAGCCGCGCGCGATCGGCGAGGAAGGTGAACAGGACTGGGCGCGTCGCGAACAGCGAGCCCTTCTGGGCGAGCAGACCTATGTTGAAACTTTCGATCGGACCCGACGCGGAGCCGAAGCTGGCGAACACGCCGAACGGTCTGAGGCAATCGAGCGAGGCGGGAAACGTCGCCTTTCCGACGCCGTCATAGACCACGGCGCATTTGGCGCCCTTAGTGATTTCCTTGACGCGGGCCGCGAAATCCTCATCGCGGTAGAGGATGACGTGCCTGGCGCCCGCCTTCTTGGCGAGCTTGGCCTTTTCGGGGGAGCCGGCCGTGCCGATGACATTCGCCCCGAGCGCCTTGGCCCATTGGCAGAGAATGAGGCCGACGCCGCCCGCCGCCGCATGGACGAGCACCGTGTCGCCCGCCCTGACCTTGTACGTTTGGCGCAACAGATATTGCGCCGTCAGGCCCTTCAGCATCATCCCGGCGGCCGTTTCACAGGCGATCGCCTTCGGCAATCTGACGACAAATTTTGCTTCGATATTGCGCTCTTGCGCGTAGGCGCCGAGCGTTCCGACATAGGCGACGCGGTCGCCCGGCTTGAAACCGCCGACACCTTCGCCGATCGCGACGATTTCGCCCGCCCCTTCGTTGCCGGGCGTGAATGGCGTCGGCGCCGGATTCTGCCCTTTGCGGAAATAGACGTCGATGAAATTCACCCCGATCGCGTGATTGCGCACCCGCAGTTCGCCCGGCCCCGGCGCGGCCAGTTCGGTCTCTTCCAGGCGCATCACTTCCGGGCCGCCGATTTCATGGACCCTGATAGCGCGCATTCGAGCCTCCCGATGGACCACGCCCGCCCCATGATCGTACACCCGGACAAGCCGCGCAAGCACGGCGTCGGCCGGAGCCTGATCGGTCTGGTTCGTTCGTCGTAACCGGTGGACGCCGCACTTGCCAGCGTCGCCGCGCGATCCTATAGCATCCCCGCCTCGAACAAACCGAGCCGCCGCGCAGCGCCCATCGTCTAGCGGTCCAGGACGTCGCCCTTTCACGGCGAAAACACGGGTTCGATTCCCGTTGGGCGCGCCAATGAAATCAATGGCTTAACTTAGAAACCGCCCTGCTCTGTCCAATATGTGTCCAATATACGGGCGTGAAATTGGGCGGATTGATATGGACAATGGCGGAGCGAAGTCGGTGAATTTTGTTGTCTCGATTCGCAGCTGTGCAGCAGAAAGAAACGATGACCTGGTCCCGCAAACTTGCCAAGCCAATCACCCTCAAGGACGGCCGCACGATCCTCACTTTAGGCGCGGCGCGCGAGATGATGCTTTCGCTGCCCCCGATCCATCGGCGTGGGGCCGTATGGCAATATGCTGGCGAGCTATTGGCAGAGGGCGCCGACGACAAAGACTCGCTCCCGGATGCGGAAGCGCAGCTACAGCGCGCGCTGAAAACTGAGGGGTTGATTTAGTCGTCGCCTTGGTCGACGCGCGAGCGCCGGGGGGCCTCTATTCACGCTACCGTCGCGCGAGTCGCCTAGCTTGGGCGATGGCCACCAAAATCGTGTTTCTCGCCATAGCGGCCGTTCTTGTCACGTGCGCCATTGCGCTTTGGTCCGGCGGCCGGGTCCGGTAAAGGCGACTCCAAACAACGCGGCCGCCGATCATTTTGTCCGCCGGCCGCCAAGTTTCGGCGCATCTCGGGGCGAGTTCGCGCCGTTTCCGAAAGTATTGCGCTGCCGCGCTTGCGTGAGGCTTGCGCTTAACCGCCCCTCATTTAGGGCCGCCCTCAATGCAAACCGAGCCGAGCAAGAGATGGAGACGTCAGGAGCTCGCCGGACCGGCCGCCGGCTATGGACAGCGGATTTCGCGCTCTTTGCTGACGCTCGCCGCGGCGGCGTCCGCCAAAAGGCGCTGGACTCGAAAGCTGACATGGTAGTAAGAATGTCAGGTTATGACCAGTCGCGCGGCAAACATCCTCGAATCGGTCGCTCCAGCTTATGCTGGGCGCCGCGCCGTCATGCATCTGCTCGGCGAATTCGAGCGCACTCGCGCGGAAAGAGATGCAGCTAACGCCCGCTTAAGCCGATTCGCCGAAACAATCCAGCTCATTCTCGCGGGTTTGCCCGAACAGGAACGAAGCGAACTCGCGCGGAAGTTTGAAGAAGTTCGCACCGGCGTTCAGACTCGCGGCGGCGAAGTCTTTGGCAACGTGATTGCGCTCTTTAGACGAGATCATCGTCCGGAATGGACGATCCAACAGATTCAAGAGGCCCTCGAAAAGGGCGGTAGCCCGCCTGATCCAAAATCTCTGTCAAATGCTTTGATCTACCTAGCGAAGACAGGACGGCTGCGACGCATCGCACGTGGCCAATATGTTGTTGCAGATGTTGGCGTGGGAATTGAGACAGAAGGATTCGAACAAGGCCTGTCACGCACGACAGAACATGATTATTAAGATGCGCGTTGCCCCACCCCTCTCGGGGCAGGGCAACGGCTGAAGAAGAGGAATGAGCTGGCATAGCTCAACTGGTAGAGCGCTAGGCTGTTACCCTGGGGTTGCTCGTTCGAATCGGGCTGCCAGTATCTCTTTCCTCCATTGCGGTGGTAGCTCAGTGGAGCCTGCAAAGCCTAGAGAGCACCGGATTTGTAATCCGGGGGTCGTGGGTTCGAGTCCCACCCACCGCGCCTTCAAGGCCTCCCGAAAGGGAGACCTATTCATTTTTAGCGCCAAAGTTTGGCGCGTGTCGAATCACGTTGCCACGTTAACGTGAATTGAATCCTAAACAAGACGCTGTTTGGCAACTCCTCGCCAAGCAGTTGCGGACGCTCAGGTCGATCAGAGCGGCGGCCCGCTCACAACCCGCCAGTCGAGCTCGTGCTTAGCGAGCGGGGAGCTTGGTCCAAGACGTGCCCGCTGGCCAGCACAGAACCGATTACAGCCGTGTGAGAAGGCTACGGTCCGAACAGGGGACGCCATGAAGGACGAATCTGATAAGGGGCACCCCCCTCCAGAGTTATGTCCTCCGCCCGGTTGGGCTGCGGACGAACTCACGGAATACCTTGACCGCGGCCGGCACAATCAATGGGCGACATTTTGGAATAAGCCAGCCGCCAAAACATTGATTGCCATCGATGCGCAGTTCGCGACCATATCTAGAAACTGGCACAATCCGAGCAATGAGATCGCGGCCTATCTTTTCCTTCGCAGTCATGCCGCGTTTCGAGCATCGGCGGGACTTGCGATGGCGGGACAGGTCGCTGACGCCTTTGTTCAGTGCAGGTCGATCCTAGAAAACGCAGCCTACGCGGTCCACATCTATCGCAACTCCGACCTCGGCCGCGTGTGGCTTAAGCGCCATATCGATAGCGACTCTCTGGCGGCCCAAAGGAAGGCCTTTTCATTCGGAAGAGTGCTAGAGAGCGTTGCAAACGCGAATGTCCACGCTGGGCAACGTCTCGATGAGCTTTATCAGCGCACGATCGACTTCGGAGGCCATCCGAACGAGCGTTCCGTCACAGAAAATATGACAATCACCAAGGAGAAAGACAGGCGGATCATGCTTTCAATCTCGCAGCACAAGGATGGCCCCCAACTCGATCTCGCACTCAAGAGCGTCGCCCAATGTGGAATGGTTTCGTTGGAAATGTTGCAAGTGGTTTTTGGCGCTCGGTTCGAACTTCTTGGTGTTAACGCCGAAATGCTCAAGCTTCGCTCCGGTCTCTAACCGGATTCGACTCGCTCCCCGCCCGGTGATTAGCTGGTCGCTCGCGTGGGGGACGCGGCATGAAAGCAAATCGGATCGGTCTAGCAGTTTTGGCAGGCACCCTGGCCATGCCAATCAGCGCAAACGGCCAGGACAGGCAAACGACGCATATCGGCAACTTTTTAGTGACCATCGAAAAAGACCCATTCAGCGATAAAGACACTGTTGTCGCCTTGGCACTCTCTGGTACGGACGCGCTTGGCCTTCGTTGCCTTGAAAGCACGCTGTCCTTGGTGATTGCCGGTCAGGGCCGAACTTGGACTGAAGGCGATTCATTCAATGTGAAATTCAGAATCGACAATAAGGAAATTTTTGACGAAACGGGGTTGGCGATAAGTAGTGAGCTCGTCGAAGTTCAAGATGATGCCGGAAAGATCATGGACGACATGAATGGCGGGAGGTCAGTCGCCATTCGTGTCACCGGTGCCGTGTCGTTCTACACCTTCACGGTCCCGCTGCGCCAGCCCGACAAGGCAATAGCGCTGGTCAAAATGGCTTGCGCAAAGTGACGCCGAGGATCGTCGACCGGAACGTCGATGGTCGGCAAGCGCGGCGGATTCGACTCGCTCCCCGCCCAGTGGTTGACTGGCGCCAACATCGCGGGGCCGAGGATCGCAATGCGCCAATTCGTCGCGATCGTTTTCGCAGACCCGGACGGCGGCTTCGCGGTCACCTTCCCCGACTTGCCGGGATGCGTTGCCTTCGCGGCGACGCTTGATGATGCGCCCGTCGTTGCGACGCGCGCGCTCGCGGAGCATCTCGGAGACTTGGCGGCGCGCGGCGAGCCCGTTCCGAAGCCGTCCACTCCCGAAGCCCTGACCAGCAACCCTGACAACGCCGACGGCATAGCGATGCACGTTCCGCCTGGCGATGACGATACGCTCTTTCACGCCGCGTCAAACGACCTCTGGCCGGACGCCGAGGCCTGAGGGCGCCCTATGTCCCGCGACGATCCACCCGACCGGCGGCGACGCCGCGACCCGCCAGGCCCTGTTCCAACGCTCGCGCAGTTGCGGCGCGGGACGTGCTGGCTGTGGCTTTACTGCCGCGCCTGTCCGCATTCCGCGCCCGCCGCGCTGGCGCCGCTAATCATCCGTTGGGGCGCCAATGCATCAAGCGACACGCTGCGCCGGCGCGCCAGGTGCATGCGCTGCGGCGGCAAAGGGGCGATGCTCATGCATCCGAGCTGGGGCGATTCACAGATGGGCTTGCAGCCGTTCCCCGCCGGGCGGATGACGAAAGAATCGCGGACCAACTGATATGTTCGGCGGCCAGAGCTTATTGTCGCAACCGTCTGCGCTTCGCCGCTGCGGCGCTCGCGCCCGTTCAAAATTGCGGCGTTTTCCCTGAGCGGCTTGGCGTGATGACCATCGCCGCGAGTCCAACGGCGCGCAGTTCCGTTCAGTCGTCGCGCTGGTCGCCATGAACAAGCCGAGCGTCGATTCTTGCGGGTATTGGCAACGTGCGAAGCTGGCGTGAAAGATAAATCACGTATCTTCCGCTTTCTCGTCGACATTTTCGCTACCGGGCACAATCGCCAAATCTCGCGCATTGTATAATCGCCAACGCTGACCATCACGACGCAATTCACCGGTGAGGTAGATTGCGTTTTTGTTCTTATGAGCTTCTACTGCCCTCTCATAGTCATCTGCCGCAAGGTCTACTCTCACCATCTGAACATGACCATCGATAATCGCTGCAATACTGACTGATCCCCACGTCTCAAATTTTTGCCGCGTGCAACGCTCGATAATACCAAAAACAGTAAATTCGTTTCGTGGTTCTAGAAGACGGAATTGTCTAGCCACTTCCTTTAAGATTGCTCCATCATCCCTACTAAACGATACCCTCGTACTTGGCTCAGGAGTCGGTCTAGTCCTGGCCCACATCACGGATATGTCGGAACCCGAGCCAAGTTCCGTAATTGCGGCCACCGCTTCGCAAAGATTGGCGCTAACACCATCTTTAATCGCAGCATCGAAAGCGCTTTGTCCTCGTCCCCTATTAGTTTCAAACAGCGCTATTCGCGCCGCATCTAAGGCGCGCGTCAGCACTCTCGTAACACGGCGGTCATATGGTTCCGAAATCAATTCGGGCCAGAGGTCTGGTTGCTCACCTAAACCAAGGGTCGGAGGAACTGGGGCCAGTAAGGTTACAACAAAGCTTCCGGTTTCGGTTTGACCAAGTTTCACCCTCTTCATATAGTCATTCGCTTGCTGCACTTTCCCAAGATAATACGAGCGTCGCGGTTCATAAGCTGCACATGCGGCAGCTGCTAACATATAGCTCGAAAGGCCGACCAATTGGACTCCCGCCTCAACTGATATTGCTCCATCCTTGTCTGCCTCCGTTGAACGTACACGTATGACGTCGCGGTCAGCTTGGCTCAAGTCTCTAAAAATGGACAATTCATCGCGATTGTTTTCGCGAGAGAAGATAGAAATTAATTGAGAAACGACGGATGGATAATCACCAATATGGCTCGTCAATGGGATTACGACTTCAACGAATCGATCTCCAAATTGACGACCATATACCGTGCTTGTCTCGCCGTAGGATTCTATCGACTTCCATCCTTCAAAGTTCGCGTATCCACGAAGAGCGATCGGGGTTATTGAGGTAAGCGCGTCCGAATCTAGAATTTGCACCTTCATAGCGGCGCTCCGATTCGTGACTTCTGCATAAGTGAAATCAATGTCGGCACGTCGAAGGCCTGTCCGGTGTCCATAGAAATAGAAACCGACGTCGTATTTGGCGTATCTGGAAAGCCAAGAAGTGACTTCCAATATGCGCAATGTCTCATCATAAGGCGATGCGCCGAATGATCAATCCATCTTGCGGCATTCGCTGGTAACGCTAAGACCACGAGGACACGAGGAACTTGAGTAACAATTCTAAGATCATTATAATTCTTAATAGGAAGCGGAAAGCTGAAGGTGGCGGCCCGCCGCGTGACTCTTGTTGTAGCCTTCAACTGAAGGCCGATTTGAGGACGCATTTGTCCTGTCGCGTGCAGCGTTAGGTCGACGCTGTCACGATCGGGGTTTGCTTGAGACATGGCATATCCGGCTTTGGCCGCAATCGCCGCCACGTAGGCGCGGGACAACGCTTCCATTTGGTCGTTGGGAGAAAGAAGAGCGTCGCTCACAATTCCCGCAAGCGCTTTTGATTGGCAATGGCACACCTTTCGGCTATAACTACCTATAGCCGTCGGTACCCGCTGTCGGTGCAGATGGAAGCTGGGTTGCCGCCCTGTCCATCCGACTCAGATTTTAGCAGGCTTTGCCGGGCGCTTCTAGCGCCCCTTTTTTCATTGCGCCATCAAGGCCCATCGCGCCGGCATTCCCTCGCCGACCGTCACAACGGCTTTCCCCTCATAATTCCGCAGCGACGCCGTGACGCCGCCCTGCAGGTCGCGCACGGCCTTTGGCGGGGCGTCAGAGACGCCTTTCGCCGCCAGCATGGCTCGGTCAGCTCCCGCGCCGTCATGGGCTTCCCTGACTCGCGCAGCGCGTCTAGCGCGGCTCGGAACAGCGTCCCGCGCTTGAACCAAGGATTGCCTTCTAGGGGCGCTTGGCCGATATGGCGCGCGTGTTGAAGTCGGGCACCTAGAGCTACACAACTATATCGAGCGGCGGCCGGCGGACAGAACCGCCCGCGCCGCCGCTGCTCGCGCCGCCGGAAAGGAAATCGGCCCGCGAGCTGTTCGAGGTTTTTCGCCCCGCGCAGGCTACCGCACTCTCGAACTTGCGGCGCCGGCGACGCAAGGAGAAGGCGCGTCGCCGGATTTGGGAAAGCGCGCACCATGCTCACGCCACGTCGGGTAAGGGCGCGTCAGCGTTCGTTTGCAGCGCCTGGCGCGCAGCCCTCCACGGTTCGAGGGCAGGATGCTCATTGATCCTCCCGTTGAATTCCCAGGCATAGGCTGGCGCAGCCAGGAACGTCGCGATCTTCTGGCGCTCGCGCTCTGTGGATTCGCGGTCGAGGCACTCCCTCGAAAGGAACCAAAGCACGGCCCGCAAGCCGCTGAGGCGTTCCTGTAGCGCCGAGGCTTCCGCCAGGATGCGGTCAAGAGGCGCGCCTGCCATAACCTCCTGGGCCGCCTCGGCAACGCGCTTCTGCGCGCGTCTGGCCGCTTCCTCCGGCCCGGCGAGCGTCGCCTCGGCGCTTGTCAGAGCCGCGCGGCAAGCGTCGAGATCGTCCTGCGCGTCAATCTCGCGCAGCCTGGCGGTGCGCATCGATCCGTCCGGCGCCAGCGCCTCGCCCGTCGTCGCCGCCGTCAATGCGCGCGCGCTCGCCTCGCCCTTGGCCCGCGCCGTCTCGGCGAAGGCGGCGTCGAGGCGCTCTCTCGCTTGCGCGACCATGTCGGTTGCGCGCGCCACGGCGGCGCGGGCGGCCTCGACGGTATGCTCGGCGTCCGCCGCTGCTTGGATCGCGGCGGCCAGATCATCGCGCGCGTGATCACGCGCCAGGGCGAGGTTCGCCTTGCCCATCATCGCCCGCCCAAGACGCGAACGCTGCGGGCGTCTAGCCCGTGCGTCTTTTGGAACGCGGCCAGGGCCGCCGCGTCGCCAGCGGTCTGGCGGCGAAAGCCGTCCATCGCTTCTCGATTGTCGAGTTGTTCCCTATTCCGCCGAAGTTGCGTCTCGCCCGGTTCATCGCCGGCCTCGCCCATGCCGATCATTTCCAACAATTCCGCGCAGTCGTCCGGGCGAAGGCCCTTGGCTTCGGCCCATTCGCGCACTTTCGCGGCCATCTCGCCGGTGTCATCCTCGGCGCCCGCTGCGCTGTTGCCGATGAGCATCGCTTTGACCTTTTCCAAGGCCGCCGGAGCAAACCCCTTTCCGCGGAGGAACGCCAGCAGCTTCTCGACGGTTTCGCCTTCAAAATCGAGCGCGCCGCCACGGCCGAAGTGACGGACGTCGACGCCGTGGCCGCCGCGCTTGGAATCATAAGCGCCGAGCGGATTTCGATGATACGGCGACCGCCCAAGGTCGCGCTTGGGCGTGCAAGCCAAGTAAGTTTCAAAATTGGAGAGCGCGCGATCTGATAACATTTGCCTGTTCCTTTCCTATTGTGGGAATCCTTGCCTCGGTTGAAAGAACACGCCGCGCCGGCCGGGCGCGGTGATCGCGGCTAACTCCGCGACAAAATCCGCGCTTACGATCATGGATTGCCGGCCGCTGCTCGCCAGACAAATTGCGCCCGCAACCGAATTCGCATAGTCATCATGATCGCCTGGCTGATGATCAATGCGCCCGCCGCGAACAACAAGCGTAAGTAGTTGTTCGGCCATCTTCTCATGATCGAGCAGCTCGATTTCGGCGGCGTTCAGCTTCGGCTCGAAATCATCGTAAATCTCACTCTTGTTGCGGTTCGAAACCACGTAGGAAATCTCCTCGGCCTCGAAATCCGCCCGAAACGTCTGGCCAGCGTACGCGTCGCCGGTCACGCTCTTGAGGCCGAATTCCTTCAGTTGGGCTGCAAACTTCTTTACCGCCGCTCTCGGATTGAACGGCGGCGGGCCGGTTTGGGATATGAGAACGTCCAGGACCGCGCGCTTCGTCGCCACGTCACGATGCGCGATCGCCAGAGTCGCGTCATCGTTGCTACCGCCGCTCATATCCACGAAGCCGACATAGACCGTCCCGGCTTCATGCGAGAGGCGCTTGCGGCCGGTCACGATCGCCGCCATCACTTTGTCGCCGTCGAATGCCGCCCCATCCGGCGCGCCCGGCAAATTCAAATGAAGGCGGCGGAATTTGTGATTTGGCAGGCGCTTTCTTTGCTGATCGAGATAGCCGGCGTTTCCCCAACTCGCCATACTCGGATTGGCGCGCGCTTCCGGCGAGGCTTCGGCAAGGCTGGCGTCGGTCGAAAAGTCGCCGCCATACCAACTGAAATACATTCGCGGATCGTCGCCGCGCTTGCCCGCCTGCATGTAATCGAACAACGGAATGCCCGGCACGTGACGAATTCCGGCGTAGGACGTAATCCACGTCAGCACGTCATAGCGCGTCGGGTCCGGCGCGAGCGCTTCGAACAGATCGTGCGACCGATAGCCATGGATTTCGTCGAAGCCGGCGAACTGATAGGTCTTGCCGTGCACGCCGATCACGTCGCGCGCGGGAAGGATGCGCAGAACGCCGCGCCCATCGATGCGAATGATTTCCTTCGCCTGGACAGAGACCCGCCGCGCGAGCGGCGGATTGATCGCGATCAGCTTCTTTGCGAGCGACAAATCGTCGGCGGCTTGCCCTTCGTCGTTCGCCAAGACGAAACCGTCGTTGCCCGCCGCGCTTGGCCATGCCAGGAATTTGTAGAGCGCGGCAAGAACGAGATCGGTTGTTTTCCAGTTCTTTTTCGCCCGCCCGGAAAGCGCTAGATTGTATCGAAGCCGGCCATCCGGTTCGAACGTGAACAGCACGTCGGTCAGAATTTGCCGGCGATATGGTTCGATCGTGTCCAGCAGCGGGCGCTGATCAATCCAAACGAGCTGTTCAAAGAACGCCATCGGATGCGGCGCGCCTTCCGGCGGCTTGCCCGCGGGGCTAGGAAGGGCGAGGGCGGCCATCATCGGGCCGCCCCATCAAGCATCGCGTCGAGGCGCGAAGGCGGCCCAAGGGCGCGCGCCTCGCGCTTGATGCCAAGCCGCGTGAGAATGCGCGTCGCCGCATTGGCGAGTCTCGTCAGTTGCTCGCAATCGACTATCTCGCCGCGCAAAACGGCAGATTGAAGTTTTTCGGATTGAACAATCATTGCGGCAGCCTGGCGAACAAGCGCCCGCTGCGCTTCCGTCAACACCGCCGCGCCGCCAAGATCGTCGGCGAGCGACATGCAGAGGTCTTTGTAGCGACGCGAGTCCGCCGATCGACCATCAACGCCAGCAACAAGCTTCGAACCATTTGTGACGCGGCTGCGAAGACGCGGCGAGCGTTCGGCGATGGTGAGACTTTCGAGCATAGTGGCCTAGCGATTCGACGCGGGAAAATATCCGCGATTTGCAAGCGCGCTTGGACAAATCTTGGACAGAATGCCATAAGTGACGCGTCAAGTCACTGTGTTTGCGTGTCTTTATGTGTCCGCAAATGTGTCGTTTTCGCCTTGATGAGGCGAAGTCGCCATGCGGCACCGCAATTTTCGTCGCAACGTCGCACGATGATCGTGAGGCGGTTCGCCTTGGAAAACGAGCGCGCGAGGAAAAATCTAACGGCGCCCTTGTGCGTTGGCGCGGCAATTTGAGCCAGTCCCTGGGGAGCGGCAACACGGGCAACAGAGGCAACAAACAGCAACATTGTTTCCTGCGTAGCGGCAACACACACCACAGGGGCCATGAAATGGCCCTGTGTGTTGCCACGCGTGTTGCTTTTGAGGCTATCCCCTGGCGACGAGCAGCCAGAAGATTGTTGCCGCCTTTTCGACTGGGCCTACCTCTCGCGCGGCCATCATCTGCCCTGCGACGGCATCCTGTTCGCAGCGTCGGAATGCCTGGCCCTTCGCTTTGATGTTGTCGGCGGGATAAATCTTAAAGAACTCGTCGCGCACCTTTTCGCGATCAACGGCCAAAACCTCAGGTCCGTCCGCGAAAGGTCGTGTCTTTCGTCCAGCGTCGACGAGTGCCGCGTCGAGCGCTTTCTTGAAGATCACAAGCGCCTTTGGCCATTTCTTCGTTTTGCCGCCTGCGATGCCAATGTTGGTTGCCTTTCGGCTCCAATCGACAACGAGGGTAGTGACGGCGTCAAAGCCGAGATTTTCATGCACGACGACGCTGCGCGTCTCAAACGGGATTTCCTCGCCTGTCGGCGCGCCGCGCACCTTGCGGATTGCAAGCCGTTGGTTGCTCACGTTACCGGCAAGGTCGCGGTCGCCGAGTGCGGCGAGAACCGCGTCGACGCTGGCCTCTTTCACGCTCGAATTGCGCGTGCCGGTGCTCGCGTCCTTGCCGAAGTGGTCGACGGCCGTAACGAGCAGCCGGAATTCGATGGCGATTGCGGTGAGGACGCCCATAACGCGCTGGTTTTCCGCCGTGTCGTTGGCGTCTCTCAGGCCGGCTGCGGGGCTGAACGTGTCTATGAGGACGAGCGCGAGCGGCAGCCCGGAGCGTTTGTCCATTTCGGCGGCGACTCCGGCAATGATTTTGCGCAGTTGCGGCAAAGCGTCGAGCGACGAGAGAGTAGGACAGCTCTCGATCCAGGCGAATGGCGCATGAGCCGCATCGATCGGTTTGGCGTCGTCCGCCTCGCCCTTGGCCGCGCTGCTGACCTTTTCGTTGATGACGCCCTGTATTCTCAGCCGGATATCGCCCTGGCCCTCCAGCGCGATGAACAGAGTTCCGCCCTGCCGATCGACGCGTCTGCCGGCGAAGTCTGATCTGGTCATGGCCGCGACGGCGAGGTCCAGCGCAATAAAGGTCTTGAAGAGACCCCACTGTCCGGCAAGCAGCGCCGTGCCGACCTTGGGCAGCGTCCTGTCGACGAGCCATTCCTTTAGCGGCGTGTCGTCCGCTTCGCCATGCCAGTGGACCTCGACGGCATAGTCTTGCACGGCCATTCCGTTCGCCGGCGACTTTCCATCGCGCATCCTCCCATTGGGCTGCACCGGGCTCTTGGCGTCGGGCGTCGGATCGTCGTCAAGCTCCGCGGCAGCGGCGCCTTCCGGCGCGAACGCGCGCCCGGCCAACGCCTCGGCGGCCCGCCAGCGCTTCACTTGCTCCAGCATGGCCGCTGCTTTCACGTCGCTTTCGCGCTCAATATCGCCTGGTTGCGCAGCGGCTTGGCTGGCGAGGGCGGCAAGCTCCGCGTCGCAATCGTCGCTCATGCCTTCGCCATCCCGGCCGCAATAGCCTTGTCCAGCGTGCGCGCGATATCCTTGAGGGGGAGCCCGGCCGCTGTCGCCGCGGCGGTCAATCGGTCGACGACGAGCCCGCGAGGCAAATCGCCGGCCGCAATGAAACGGGCGAGCGAATGGGCCTCGCGGTTCAATTCTCTGCTCGGGTTTGACCCGGCCGGCGCCATGGCGACGCGCTCGCACGCGCTCTTGAGAGCGGCGACGGCGTAGCGCTGCGCGACGCTCGTTCCTGGCAATGTCGGCGCCGCATATGGCTTGCGCGGCGGCGGGGGCGGCGGAATCAGAATTTCGAGAAGCCACGCGGGCCAGGGCGCGACGGACTCATTCTCGACCGGGAAGCCGGCGGCCGGCCACCAGATGACATAGCCGCCGCTCGCTCGAACGTCGACGCCTGGGGCGGGCCTGCCCTCCCGGCAAAACATGCCGGCCGCGTGCTGAAAGAAAAAATGCCGACCGCCCGACCGGGTGTGGTGCGTGCGCGTCACGGGCAGCTTGTGTCGGTGCGCCGCCAGCCACGTGTCGCCGCCATTGCGCGGATCGATATCCAAAACGTCGAAGCTGTTGACGTCGCCGGTCGGGACGCCGATCAGACAGAGCGGGCGGTCCCGAAACATGGTGGCGACGATTTCGGGATCTCGGCTGGCGTCCTTGTGCCCGCGCGGCGTCGCCGGCCGTTTGTTGTCGGCGCGGCATGGGAATACGGCCAAGCTCATATCGACGAGCGCAAGCGCGGCAGACAGAACCGAGCAGCCGGCGGCGAAGGGCGCGTTCATCGCTCGCCCCCAGCAATTTTGATCGTGAGACAGCCCCATTCGTTGAAAGCAGTCAGCACCTGGTCGAGCGTGTGCGCGACGACATGAGGCACGCCATGCCCGGCACACCATGCCGCGAAAGCCTCCTGCTCTTCGGTGAGATGCTCGCCCTGGCGCTTCAATTCGAGCGCATGCAGGAGCCCATCCGGATCGAACAAAATGATGTCGGGCCAGCCGCGCTGAACGCCCATCGCTTTGAGCTTTGCCGCAGTTCGCACGTCTCTGTGCTCCCCGGCCGGATAATGGCCCCATTTCCAGCTCGGCCGGCAAAAGCGCCGCAGCGTGTCGGCTACGGGCATATGCAATTGGATTTCCTTTGGCCGAAACGCTGAGGCGGCCCGCCGCAAGCGCGGCCGACGGCCTTGTGCGATCATGAGCAGGGGTGGCGCGGTCATCGGCCCCGCCCCGGTCGCCATTCGAGATCGACGCGCTGGAGCCGTCGCTCAGCTTCGCGTCGCAGCGCCAGGGCTTGATCTCGGGACAGGCGCGCGCAGCCGCAGGATTTGGTCGTCCCGGATTCGAGTGCATCAAGGGCCAGAATTTGCGAGCGGCCGCAGTCGCAGACGCAGCCGATGCGCTTCCCTGTCGCGTCCGCTCCTACTGCCGTCCAGCAGCCGAACCGCCGGCCGGCAATGCCGTCTCCGGCGCGGCCACCACTAGCTGCTGGCGCGGCCAGGGGCGCGGGCGGCGGCGGCCGGCGCGCCGGGAGCGCCGCTTGAACTTGAGGTTGCGATTGGAAGGCGCGCGCGCTATAAGGCCCGATCGGATTTTTGAAATTCGCCTTCAAAGCCCGGCCGTCGCGAGCGGTCGGGCCTTTTTTCGACCTCACGCGGCCTCGGTCTGTTCGGAGGAGACTTCGGGCTTGGCTCCGCCTTGGTCAGACGCCCTCTCGCGCTCTTCCCGCGCCGCGCGCTCAAGGCGCTCGCGATGACGCACGCGGGCTTCGTGAGAGATGAGAATTTTCGCGCCGCGCCGAAAGAATTCGACGCCCTCGCCGCGTCTCCATTCTTCATAGACCTTGCTGCGCGATACCTTTTCCGCGGCGCAGTATTCGGGCAGCGTGTAGACACCCTGTTCCATTGGAATGCTCCCGGACTGATATGTATCCGGACGCATCCTCTTGTTTATTGAGCCACGCGCTAGAGGCCAAAGTCGGCCGAATTTGGCCAGAACCGCCTCTAGAGAGCTTGAATGCGCTTCGCATTCATAACCAATTCGCGGGATGGATTGGTCTGCTTCTTACGGTCGCGCACGCGCATTGCGGAGGCAAAACCTGTGGCGTCGACGTTTATTCCGTAGGCCCAGTTGATCGCCGCCGCGCTGATAAAGGCGATCGGACTTTTCTCATCAAGCAAGTTCAGACTTCCGATATATTCGATCTCACGCAATGAGTCCTTGATCAGATGAGCTATTGGCCGAGCGATGCGATGCCATGCTTCGGGCGGTCGCCCCATCATTGCGACTGGCGGCTTCGACTTCGGGAAGGAGCCAATTCGTTTGAGAATGTGCGACAAATCTGCCAGGGTAACAATTCCGTCTTCGTCTTCCCACTGATAACCGCCAGCGTATTCTTCGACTTCCTGCGCCGCAAATAACACTTCGTTTGCCGCACTAATAATCTTTTGGACCTTCTTATTCAATTCTTCTGCCGGCGACACGTCTTTCATTTTATAATAATCATTCTCGCCAATTGCTTCATATTCAAGATTGTTGTTTCGATTTATCATTATCTGAATCTTACGAGCGAGCTTTTCGCAAGCGTCAAGAGTTGGCTTTTTGCTGTCACGGCCCAATGCGTCGATAAACCATTCTTGCACAACTTTAGAGGGAAACCATTCACGCTTTTCTCCGGTGCTATCAACGCCGCTATATTCCGCAATTCTTGGCTTTCCTAGATTGCGCGTCTTCTTTTTGACGGCCATGCCGATCATCCCCTCGCCCGATCGAGAGGGACAACCGCCGTCGTCTCGACCGTCCCGAACGTCGGCGCATATTTGCGCAGCGTGTCGGCGACGTAGGACGGGGCCAAATGGGCATAGTGCTTTTCCGTCATCCGCGAGTCGGCATGGCCCAAGTTCCGCGCCACGATCGGCAGCGGAACGCCGCCCATGACGTTGTGGCTGGCCGCGGTATGTCTGAGGATATGGAAGCCGGCATGGGCTACCCTGGCCGCCTTGCAGGCCTCAGCCATGGGCCGGAGTTGATGCGAGGCGCCCCAGGCCGAGCCGTCCGCCTTCGTAAGCATTAGCGCGTCGGTCGCGCGCCCGGCCACAAGCTGGCGAAAGAATGTTTGCCCTTCCTCGGTCAAGACGACGTGGCGGGCTTTCCCGGACTTGCTTTGGCCAACGAACACGGTTCCTGCATCGGGGTTGAAGTCGCCGATCTGTAGACGGCCGAGCTCGCCATACCGGCAGCCGGTGAATAGCGCGGCGTTGACGAGCGTGCGGAAATCGCCTTGTGCGGCGTTCACAAGCCGCCGGACCTCGTCTTGCGTGAAATAGCGCACGCGCGGCGCATCGACTTCCGCGAAGGGTTGCACCCTCCGCCATTCGGTGTCTGAGGCGATCTTGCCGTCGCGGTAGGCATGGCTGAGCGCGGCCCGCAGGATCGTCAATGTTCGGTTTGCGCTCGCGCGGCGGCGCCGCCTTTCGTCCTCGGTTTGCGGTTTCGCGAGCGAGCGCGAAGCTTTGCCCTTTTTCCCGCGAACCTGGCGCGGCGTATCGGCCAAGGCCTTCAACCAGGCCGCGATCTTCTCGCGCGTCAGTTCCGCGGCTGGGATTGCGCCGAGTCGCGGCCGGATATGCTTTTCGATCCGGTTGCGGGAGTCGATCGCCGTCTTGCTTTGCTGCGCGTCCATTTGATCGAGGTAGGCGTCCAGGACGCGAGAGACGGTCATCGGGCCGCCCGACTTGTTGGCCCCTTCCCTGTGGCTCGCGGCGAGCTCGCGCGCCCTGCCCTGCGCTTGATGAAAAGTCAGAATTTCGGCGCCATCGGCGTCGAGTCGGTCATCGGCCGTCCCGATCGTCTCGACGACGTATTTTTCATCGCCGACGTAGCGCCGCATGACCCATTTGCCGCCGGCCTTTCCCTTGCGGTAGCCCAGATGCAACCCTTCGTCGATCGCCCGGTAATAGGGCTTGCCGGCTGGCTTCAGTTTTTCGCGGGCGGTGCGGCTATCAAGCTTGCCGTCTCTGACCGACTTTGCCATTGCGAAAACGCTCCCTGTCCAATATCTGTCCAATATATAGAGGCGCATTCGGATAGACAAGGGCGGACGGCGATGCACACGATCATTGATATATCATGTGTTTTTTGGACACGATAGGACGGCTCTGGACTGTTCCTTTGCCCTTTCACGGCGAAAACACGGGTTCGATTCCCGTTGGGCGCGCCAGAGAGTCGAACGCCATGAATGGCTCGGCGACAGCCGCCATTGTTGCGATCTGCGCACTGGGCTCCATCGGCTTTGCTTCCATCTTCGGCGCGCCGAATTTCGGACAATTTCATTCGCCGAGACTTGTGAGATCGCGTCTCGGGCGCCCGGATCGTCGTTCGGTCTCGCGCCCGGCCAACGCTTCGGCGCTTCATCGATCATTCATGTTTGCCATGCTTATCTCCGCCCCGCTCGCTAAATCTCAGGAGAAAACCATGATCTCACGCAAAATATTGGGCGGTTCCATGGCCGCGCTTGTGGGCGCCGGCGCGATGCTGCTGGCGGCCACGACGGCCGACGCGGCGATGGCGCCCTCGCCCGCCGCGCGCTATTCGACGCCCGACATTCAGTTGGCATGGTGCGCGGCTGGCTTTCATGTCGGTCCCCTGGGCGCCTGCCTCGCCGGCGGTCCCGGCTGGCGCGGCGGCTATTACGGCCGCCCCGGCTATTGGGGTCCCGGCCATTGCTGGCGCGGCTATTATGGCCGCCTGCATTGCAACTGACCGAACACCGCGTGGCTGAGCGGATCGGCGTCGTCCGGCGGCGATTGCTCTGATCGGCGAACAATGGCGGCCGCCGGCTCAAGGTTCGGCGGCCGCGTCGTTTAGACGACAGCCCAATGGCGTCACGCGTGGAGCGCCGTGACGGCGCGAGAACATTTCGGCGCAGTGAGCGGTTAACCGGCGTTCGCCTCCGCGCCAGCGTTGAAGCGGCGCCTCGCGCAAGGGCTTGACCTCAGTCGTTCCGGCGCCGATCCTTCAAACATTGTTTAGTTGACCGGCGACGGTCGGCGTTATCCTCTAAGCGGCGATGACCGGGGCGGCGGCCGCAGGGGTCGATCAGCGTTTGGCCGCTTCGCGGCGCGAATCGGCGGCTCTTCTTCGCAGCGGCGAACGGCGCGCAGGTTTGGGGGATTTGATGAGCCGTTCAGCCTCAGTCACGTTGGTCCTCGCGGTCGCCGCGAGCCTTGGCGCAACTCCGGTCAGCGCTGGACCCTGCGCGGCGAAAATCGCCCAGTTCCGCGCGTCGTTGGGACAGGCCCCGGGAGGCGAGACGGCGGTCGTCGGGTCGGCACCGCAATCGATCGACGCGCAACTTGAACATCAACCGACGCCGGCGTCGGTCGAACGCGCCAAGGAGAACGCCAAAGCGCAAATCGTCGCGGTTCTGGCGCGGGCTGAATCGCTCGACGCCCAAGGCAGGCAGCATGAATGCCGCCAGGCGCTTCGAAGGGCAAGGCTCCTGCTTAATCCCTGATCGGGCGATCGGGCAATCGCCAGCCCCGATCGAACGGCGCGCCCGGTCGCGGGCTCAGAGATTGCTATCCCTAGAATCAGCCTTGATCTTCAATACCTTGCGTTGATGCTTGAACGTGATGCAAGAAGCCCGTCGGCTTCCACGATCGCGCTTCAGAAGCGAAACAGCGGCTCGCCGGCGTCGAAGCGCGGGGAGACCGATTGTCCATAGCGAAAAGTCTGGTCCGTCAAATCGGTATAGCTCGAGCCGACCGTATCGCTGAAATAATGATTTTCCGATCCCACGGCGGCGGAGGCGCTCGTTGAAAGCTCTGTCCCCGGCGCAATGGGCGACATTCCGGGCGGCCGCGGCGCCGCGGCATGAATCTTCCGTTGGGCGGGTTTTTGCGCCGTTTGAGCGCTCGCATCCGTCGCCAACGCGAGCGCGGCGACGACCGTCAGCGCCACGATCGCGCCGGCCAAAGGGCCCTTCGAGGATGCGAGCATATTGTCTCTCCGGTTCGGCGCGCGAGCGCCCGCGCACGCACAATTGTTCGACGGGTCCAAACGGACGCCGTTCGGCGACCCCGACAGGCCATAGCATGAAACGCCGTCCGCAGAAATCGCCAATTGTCGCCCGCCCATCCGCCGGAAGCGGCAGGCGCGAGGCGGCGCGTTGACGAGATGCGCGTGTCGGACGATTCTACTCCAGCCGGCTGAACGCCGGGCGCCGGCCGGCGAGGCGAGACCGAATTCCCCATGAGAACACGTCGAAATCTCTGGCGTCGGCGGCGCAGAAATTCATGACGGAGAAACTCCGCCGCGCGGTCGACGTGACGGGCATGCCTTGGCAGGCGAATCCGACGGGGATCGTCGTCCGTTGCCGCCTGACGCCCAAAGGCGGCCGCGATGCGATCGAGGGCGTCGCCGCTCTGGCGGACGGCGCCGGCGTGCTCGTGGCGCGCGTGCGCGCGGCGGCGGAGGATGGGCGCGCCAACCGCGCGCTTTGCCAATTGCTCGCCGCGGCGCTCGGCGTCCCGTTGTCGCGCGTGACGATCGTCGCCGGCGGTAAGAGTCGCGTCAAGCGGGTCGCCGTCGCGGGCGATCCCGAGGCTCTGATCGATCGACTTCGCGCTCTTCAGGCGTGATCGCCAATTGTTGCGGCTCCCTCAGAACGGTCGCACGTCAAAGCGCGAGCGTGGCGAAGCAATTTTGGTTCGTCTCGACGCAGCGACGATCAACGGTCGAGAGTCTTAAGATCGACTAAGGTCCAAGACGCGAGCGACTTAAGGCAATGCCAAATCCTTTCCTGTAACTAACGGATGCAGCGGCGAAGAGCGCCGCGTCTTGTTGTCTGGAATGGAGCTTCGGCGAAGCTCTGGAAGCGCCTCGTGACCGATCAGCTCAAGAGATTCTTCGCCAACCGGTCCGGCGCCACGGCGATCGAATACGCCCTCCTCGCTTCGCTGATCGCGATCGCGATCCTCGCCGCCGTCTTCGGCGCGAGCGGCAAAATACAGAAACACCCGTGATGCAGCCTCCTGCGACATGAAGCAGAGGTTCGCGCCGGACGGACGGCGCGGTCCTTCCGGCGCCGCGCGACGAGCCGCGCGTTAGAAGCGTCGCCAGACCGAAAGCTCGCCATAGGGGCCGGCTCGCCCGCACCACCAGGAAACCCCGGCCGACACCCGCGCCTCGAAGCCGCCGATCAGGCGCAGACCGGTGGCGTGAACGCCGACGCGAGGCTCCCCCGCGTTCGAGCCGGCCTCGGGTC
>Ga0187890_10000872_pt1 | contig 21921 bp, 15 predicted proteins | sample June2016WEW_21_1_FD_133005 | JGI IMG/M metagenome (GOLD analysis project Ga0187890, IMG submission 133005) | Peatland microbial communities from SPRUCE experiment site at the Marcell Experimental Forest, Minnesota, USA - June2016WEW_21_10 | ecosystem: Environmental > Terrestrial > Soil >... | reverse complement strand
CAATTCCCGAACGGGAGCGGGTCGTGCTCGCTGCCGCTCGTCACCGGGGCGTAAAAGATGACCTGGCCCTCTCCGTCATACACCATCAGAACCGATGCCTTCTTCGAGACAACCACCTTGTTCCCAGCCTGAGCCGGCACGCGTTTGGCGCCTACGCCCGTGGCTGGCGTAGCGGCCGGCGCTTCTTCGGCGCCCAGCACATTGGGCACACGGATCTGCTCTCCCGCAGTGAAACGGGCGCGCGGATTCAGGCGCTTGAGCAGGGCCGGTGCCGAGTGGAATCTCTCGCCGAGCTCTTCCAGCACGGATGTATAGTAAAGGCCCGGAAGTTTCGACTGCTCCGTCGCGTCTTCCGGAATCGTCTCGACAAACGGCCCCGCTGCGTCTTTCGTGGTGATCGTATAGGGCACGATGGGTTTAACCGCATCCGCACCGAGCGCCGTGAGCAGCGCCTTGCGGCTCCGCGCGCCTGACCCAAGACCAAGCCCGCGCGCCGCCTTGAAGGCCGCCAGCGCCTCGCGGCTGTTCCTACCGCCCTTCCCGTCGATCTCACCCGGCGAGAAGTCGGCTCGATCGAGGAGGACCTGCATTGCAAGCTCTGTAGGCCCCACGGATCGACCTGATGGAGCTGGGCGTGTGCCTGCGATCGAAGTAGACGGGCCAAGAAGAATCGCCGCGCTTGCAACGAAACACGACACGGTCTTGAATGTGAATGTCATAGGGCCTCTGGGAGCGACGACGTGACTTGCTACGGGTCATAACCTTGAGAACCGCGCAACCCAAAGCTATCAGGCCGCAATCTGGCGCGTCTGTTCAACACCGCTCACTTCAGGCGGAACGATGGGAAGTCGAGGCCGCCGCGTAGATACGCCCGACCACAAGGTCTTCGTGCTTCCCTGCGAGGGTACTTCACCATGGGCGGAGCGCCGTACAAATACAATGGACGGCTGGCAGCTGGCGAGTTTTCCGCGGGCGGCGTTTGACTAGATGGCGCTAACCCACTCCAGCCACGCCCATCCCACAATCAACGTCATCACGGTAATCGGCAGCCCGACGCGGAAATAATCCCAGAACCTGATCTTCACGTCCGGCTTGGCGCTCTCGACCACAATAATGTTCGCCACGCTTCCCGTGATCGTCAGATTCCCGGCCAGCGTCGAAGCCATCGCCAGCACCAGCCACCCCGTATGCGGATTCGTAAAGTTCGGTACCAGCGACTTCAAGAGCATTACCGCTGGTACATTGCTCACCAGATTGCTCAGCAATGACACCGCAACCGTGAAGACTCCCAGATTGTGGAGATTCCAATGCTCTGCGATCCCCAGAAACTCCCCGACAATTCCGGCATTTTGCGCTCCTCCCACAATCAAGAACAGCCCGACAAAAAACACCAGAAGACCCCAGTCCACTTCCTCGTACATCGTTCGCGGCTCCCGCGTGCGGGTAATCAGCAACACCGCCGCACCCAAAGCCGCTGCCATCGCTGGCGGCACACCCGCAAAAAACCCGATCAGAACTGCGGTTACCACAATCACTGGTTTCGTCAGCCGCGAAAGATTGAGCGGTGGCAGTGGAATCCCGTCGTCCACCAATTCCGCGTGCTTCACCTTCCGCACAAGCATCCAGTGCAGCACCATCCAATCCAGGAACAAACCCATCACCGCCACCGGCCCAAGATGCAGGAGGAAGTCACGATAAGCAATGCCGGAGAACGACCCGATCAGCATGTTCTGCGGATTCCCCGTGATACTCGCCACGCTGCCAATATTCGATGCCGTCGCCACCGCCAACAGATACGGCAAGGGTTCCAGCCGCAGCCGGCGCGTGATGCTCAGCACAAACGGCACCATCACCAGGCAGACAATATCGTTGACGAAAAATGCGGAAAGCACTCCCGACGTAAAAACTACCGCAGGCAACAGTCGCGACGGCTTCAGCCGCCGCAGCACCATCTCGGCATTCCACTCGAAAAATCCCACCAGATGAAGATTGCCTACGATCAGCATCATCGAGAACAACAGCACCAGCGTGGGGAAATCGATGAAACGCAGCGCGTCGGCCGGCTGCACAATCCGGAACGCCACCATCCCCACAGCGCCGATAATCGCCGCGCCCGCACGGTCAATTTTGAGTCCGGGAAATTTTCCCAGCGCAAAGACGAGATAGCTCGCCAGAAAGATGGCGTAAGCGGCCAGAGTTTGAACGTCGAAAACTGTAGTCGGCGAGAGATGAACCATGTAGTTCGCAGCCGCCTCGTGCAGGCGCAAGTCATGGTAGCAGAACGGATTTAGACTATTCGCTGTTCGCAGCCTTTCGCGGACAGAAACGCTCACGTAGCAGTAAAATAGCTTCCGGTATCTAACCATGAAAAATTCCGCGATGTGCCGCGCGCTCTATGAAGTTGATCCCGAGATTTCGAACGCTATCGACAACGAAGTTCGCCGCCAGCACGAAGGGCTGGAGCTGATCGCTTCCGAAAACTTTGTCAGCGAGGCTGTGCTTGAGGCCGCCGGTTCTGTGTTCACCAACAAGTATGCGGAAGGCTATCCCGGCAAGCGCTATTACGGCGGCTGCGAGTTTACCGACGTGGTCGAAAATCTGGCGCGGGAGCGGGTCAAGAAGCTCTTTGGCGCGGAACATGCCAACGTGCAGCCACACTCGGGATCGCAGGCCAATCAAGCCGCCTACGCGGCCGTGCTCCAGCCCGGCGACACGATTCTAGGTTTGAATCTCGCTCACGGCGGTCACCTCACCCATGGACATCCTCTGAATTTTTCGGGCAAGACTTACAAAATAGTTCCCTACGGCGTGACCAGGGAAACGGAGACGATCGATTACGACGACCTGGAGCGGATCGCCACGGCGGAGCGTCCGAAGCTGATTATTGGCGGCGGCAGCGCTTATCCGCGGATCATCGATTTCGCCCGCATGCGTCAGATTGCCGACAAAGTTGGCGCGCTCTATCTGGTCGATATGGCGCACTTCGCGGGGCTGGTGGCGGGAGGAGCGCATCCATCGCCCGTGCCGCACGCGCACATCGTGACTTCGACCACGCACAAGACGTTGCGCGGGCCGCGCTCGGGCATGATCCTGAGCAAGCAGGAATTCGCCAAGGAAATCGATAAGACGGTCTTCCCCGGAATGCAGGGAGGGCCGCTGGTGCACATTATTGCCGCCAAGGCAGTGTGCTTCCTCGAAGCCTCGCAACCGAGCTTCCGCGACTACGCGCGGCAGATCGTGGTCAACGCCAAGGTGATGGCCGCGACGCTGGCAGCTGATGGCTATCGCATCGTCTCCGGTGGAACGGACACGCACCTCATGCTGGTCGACGTGTTCGCGAAGGGCATGCTGGGCAGCGAGGCGGAGAAAGCTCTCGGTGAGGCCGGCATTACGGTCAACAAGAATGCGATTCCGTTTGATACGAATCCTCCGATGAAACCGAGCGGCATTCGCATTGGCACTCCAGCAGTAACTACGCGCGGCATGAAAGAAGCGGAGATGCGGCAGATTTCGCACTGGATCGCGGAGGCGCTCGATCATCGGACCGACGCCGCAGTGCTCGCGAAAATCCGCAAGCAGGTGCTGGGGATGGCGGAGGAGTTTCCCTTGTACGCCGAGCGGCGGGCCAAGGCCCATGCGGAGGTCAGGGCCTAGGCTTCGAATTTCTCACAAATTACCAATTACAAATTCCTTCCGGATCCGTTCCCAGGTCACGTCCAGCGCCTCGGGCAGCACTCTGGTTTCGCCGATTACGCTGATGAAATTGGCGTCGGCGATCCAGCGTGGCAGAATGTGCATGTGGATGTGCCCCGCCACGCCGGCGCCCGCGGCCTTTCCGATATTCATACCGAGATTGATGCCATCGGGCCGATAGAGCGCACGTAAGACTACCTCCATCCGCTGGGTCAGAACCATCATCTCGTGGGCGGCATCGGCGGGGAGATTGTGCAACTCGTCCAGGTGCGCGTAGGGCACCACCATGACATGCCCATTGGTGTATGGATAGGTATTGAGTATGACGTAGCAATGTGCGCCCCGGTGGACGATGCGGGCCTGTTGGTCGCTCTCTTTGGGGGCATTGCAGAAGATGCAGCCCGGCTTCTGGTCGGCGCCAGTGACATAGGCGTAACGCCATGGAGTCCAGAGATAATCCATGGAGGGAGGGTAGCAGAAATACGCTCCGAGCTGCGAGCTACGAGCTAAGAACCACGGGGCAGCGGTTCCGTCGAAGCCCGCGGCTCGAAGATCGTAGCCCACCGCCACTGTGACAAGTCTGTAAATTCTTGGGCCATTGGGCGGAATCGCGTTTGACACTGTTCCAAAGCGGTTGCTATAGTCGAAGAGTCCCTATTGGACGCGGTTTCGAACCAGCTGGAATTGTCCCAGGGTCGTCCGCCAGGTCGGCCTCAACGCAACCTAATGACCACGCCAGCAGTCCGCTACACCACGTCCCGCACGAGTTGCGTACAAACGCGCGCGACACAGAGGCTATGAACTTGTTCGACGACAGCACCGCCCGCAACCTTGAATCCAGTCTTGAAACCATGACACCTGCACACGACACCCACTCCGGCGGCCCGGCCGTAATAGACGCTCCCGAGCCCGCACAACACTCGCCCGCGGAACTAACGTCCGCCCCTGATGCTCCTCAGCACGACGCTCCTCCTGTCGAAACCCCGGGAATTTCGGCTCCCGACACTGCTGCGGCTGCCAGCGATGATTTCGCCGCTGCCCTGCACAACTTCGAGAACCAAACCGAGGAAGCGGTTAGCGATGACCACGTAATCAAGGGCACCGTGGTGAAACTGACCGCGACCCACGTCGTCGTCGACATCGGGGCGAAGTCCGAAGGCATGGCGCCGATTGCGGAAATTCTCGATCACGAGGGCAAGCCCAGGTTCCAGCCCGGCGACGAAATCGACGTGATGCGCGAGAAGGGCGAAACCGAAGAGGGCTACGTCAATCTCTCGCACCTGAAGGCGCAGCGGCTGCGGTCGTGGGACGAGATCGAGCGCGCTTATAACGAAAAGAAGCCCATCAAGGGCATCGTCGTGGAACGCATCAAGGGCGGCCTGACCATCGATATTCATGGCGCGCGTGCCTTCCTGCCGGGCTCGCAGGTGGACCTGCGTCCGATCCGGAACCTGGATGGCATGAAGGGCCAGACGATGGAAGTCGCCATCATCAAGCTCAACAAGAAGCGAGGCAACATCGTGGTTTCGCGCAAGCAGCTTCTGGAAGAAGAGCAGAACCAGAAGCGCGGCAAAACCCTGGAACACCTGGAAGAAGGCAGCGTCCTCACCGGGATCGTCAAGAACCTGACCGAGTATGGAGCGTTTGTCGATATGGGCGGAATTGACGGGTTGCTGCACATCACCGACATGTCATGGGGACGGCTGACGCACCCGCGCGACCTGGTCAACGTCGGCGACCAGATTCAGGTAAAGGTACTGAAGTACGACAAAGACAAGCAGCGTGTTTCGCTCGGCTTCAAACAGCTCACGCCCGATCCGTGGCTCGATGCGGAGCACCGCTATCCTGTGGGCGCGCACGTCCACGGACGCGTAATCAGCGTCACCGACTACGGAGCGTTCGTCGAACTCGAACAGGGCATTGAAGGACTGGTCCACGTGAGCGAAATGACCTGGTCGAAACGGATGAAGCATCCGTCGAAGCTGGTCAACGTGAACGACGAAGTGGATTGCGTGGTCCTCAGCGTGAACCCGACCGAGCGCCGGATTTCGCTGGGCATGCGGCAACTGGCGTCCAACCCCTGGGATACGTTGCACGACAAATATCCAGTGGGAGCGACGGTCGAGGGACGGGTGCGCAATCTGACCGAGTTTGGCGCCTTCATTGAGATCGAGGACGGAATCGACGGCCTGGTGCACGTCAGCAACCTGAGCTGGACCACCCGCGTGAAGCATCCTTCCGAGGTATTGAAGAAGGGCGACAAGGTCAAAGCTGTCATCCTGGCCATTGAACCGGACAAGCGCCGCCTTTCACTCGGCGTAAAGCAGATGCAGCCCGACGTTTGGGATTCGTTCTTCGCGCAGCATCGCGTCGGCGACATCGTGCATGGCAAGGTCTTGCGCGTGGCGAACTTCGGCGCATTTGTCGAAATTGCCGAAGGCATCGAAGGTCTGTGTCACAACTCAGAAGCTGTTGATGCGAACGGACAGCCGATGCATCTGGAACCCGGCGGCGAGTTCGAGTTCAAGATCATCAAGATGAATCAGGAAGAGAAGAAAGTCGGCCTGAGCATCAAGGCGGTCGGTGAAGAAGCGTCGCGTCAGGAAGTCGAGTCCTACAAGCACCCGTCGTCGTCGTCTTCAACCAGCACCACCATCGGCGACTTAATCTCGTGGAAACGGGCCGGCGGAGACAGCAACTAGCTTCTGCGCACGAACATCAGTGAATTTAAGGCCACTGCAAAGCGGTGGCTTTTTTCTTGGTCGTTAGAGTCCAGATTGAAACCTGTCTCATCCAAACCAGCATGAACCTGGAACTGGATGGAAAACGCGCGCTGGTCACGGGGTCAACGGCGGGAATCGGATACGCGATCGCGGAAGCCCTGGCTCGGGAGGGTGCCGACGTCATTGTGAACGGGCGGACGGACGAGCGGGTCGAGCAAGCGATTAAATCGATTCTAACCTCTCATCCGCTGGCCAAGGTCGAGGGTCTCGCCGCCAATCTTGGCAACGCCGACGGAGTCCGTGCCGCTGTTGAACGACTCCGCGATGTCGATATTCTCGTCAACAATCTGGGCATTTTCGAGCCCAAGCCGTTTGAGCAGATTCCTGACGAAGACTGGATTCGTTTTTTTGAAGTAAACGTTATGAGCGGTGTTCGCTTGTGCCGGGAATATCTACCCGGCATGAAGAAGCGGAACTGGGGGCGCATCGTCTTTATTTCGAGTGAATCCGCAGTGCAGATTCCGGCCGAGATGATTCACTATGGCATGACGAAAACTGCGCAGCTTGCGATTTCCCGCGGCTTGGCGGAAACCACTGTGGGTACGGGCGTTACCGTGAATACCGTGCTGGCTGGGCCAACCGCTTCCGAAGGCGTGAATGTATTTGTCGATCGTCTGGCGGCAGCTTCGCACAAGACAAAGGCGGAATTCGAAGCAGAGTTCTTTCGCACCGCGCGCCCCAGCTCCTTGTTACAGCGCTTCGCGCGTCCGGACGAAGTGGCAGCTCTGGTGGTGTTCGTCTGCAGTCCGCTCTCTTCGGCCACAAACGGCGCTGCTCTCAGAGCCGATGGCGGTGTTGTGCGCTCGATTCTCTGAGTGTCCTGCTGACTAACCCTGCTGACTAACCCAACTCACTAACCCAGCTCACTAACTATGAAGTGCCTTGTCCCCGAGCCAATAAGGGCTTCACTTCCACTTGCTGCCGCTCCTGCTCGTTCACCCGGAACATCTGCCGCGGCTGCAGTTTCATCAGCCACGCCAGGAAGACTTCGGGGAGCTGCGCGATACGCGTGTTATAGGTGTTGACGTCGTCGTTGAAAAACTCGCGCCGGTCGGCGATTCGCTCCTCCAGATCGGAGATACGATTCTGCAGCGCCAGAAAATTCTGGTCGGCCTTGAGCTGCGGATACCGCTCCGCCACCACAAAAAAAGATCGCAGAGCGCTCGTCAGCAGAGCGTCAGCCTGAGCTTTCTGCGGAATGCTGGACGCGTCGATCGAAGCCGCGCGCGCCTGCGTCACCGCCTCCAGCGTCTGCCGCTCGTGGTCCATGTAGCCCTTCACGCATGCCACCAGGTTGGGAACCTCGTCGTGGCGTTGCTTGAGCAAAACGTCGATATTGGCCCAGGCACGGCCGATCTCGTTCTGCAGGCGCACCAGTCCGTTGTACACGATGACCGCATAGATTGCGGCACCGGTGACCAGCAGAACGATCGCGGCGGCGGTAAGAACTGGCATGACGTTTTCGCGTGAAACAGCTCGAATGTAGCGGAAGGGCCGGTCACAGACAAGTTACGCCCGGGTGGACGCGGCGGCCCTGCGCCAGCCGTCAGTAATGTGGTGGATTGAAGCAGGCAGCGCGTGGCCACCCGCCGCGAGCGGCCTTATTTGGTGTTGATTTTCAAACTGATATAAACCTGCGAGCGATCGTCAAATTGACTGACTGTTTTGGTATGGCTCTTGCGGTTGTCGTACTGCGCATAAACCTCGTAATCGATGCTGGGCTGAAGCGCTGGAAAACGATAGGCGCCGTCCGGCCCAACGATATAGGTTTTCACGGAGCGGGTGTGAGTGTTGGTCAGATAGACGACCGCGTTCGGCAGAGGGTTTTCGCCGCTGTCCAGCACCTTGCCGGTAAGCAGGCGGGTCTTATCTTCCTTTGAAGAGCGGCCAAACTGCGGCGCTGGAGCGGCCATGACCAATGTCGAGAAGACCGATGCCGACAACATGACCAGCAGCGAAGCCGCCATCGCAATCCCAATTCCAGTTCCAAAGACCGCTTTCTTCATGAGCATCCCATTGCCGCCAATTGTCCAACCACGCGGCGGCCGCTACCAGTCTAAATGAAGACCGATGTCGGAACGCTCGTCGTCGTCGATATGCACCGTTACTTCCGGGCCAGGCTTCAACTGTTTGCCCGAGGGCAGCTTGTAGCCTTTCACGTCCGCCCAAACAATGTAGTCGGCCTTGCCAACGGGCAACCGCTGGGCAAACTCGCCGGTGTGATTGGAATAGAGCTCCCAGCGGGCTTTTTTCTCGTCAGCCCGCCGGATCTTCACCTTAACCGCATAGAGCGCGTGCCCGTCGGGGTCCCAAACCGTTCCGAAGATTAGCGCGTAAGGCTTCGGCTTAGCGGGGTCGTTACCCCGCGCGCCCACCGGGGCAAGCAGACCCGCCAGGAACAAGACTGACGCAGCCATCGCCACAGAGCGCCGGAATACGCGGATATGCGCAGAATTCTTCAGGAATCCTCGTCCTCATCTTCTTCGTCGGCGGCTTCTTCGTCCTCATCTTCGTCGATCTCGTCTTCGCCAACGATCTTCAGTTCAATGGGATTCACAGTAACCACCTCGAAGTCCGTGCCGCACTCCGGGCAGGAGACGACCGCGCCCTCATCGACCTCATCTTCATCGATGTCGAGATCCGTCTCGCATTCAGGACAGTACACCATGTTTTCCTCCACGTTCGGGGTACCCTGTTATATTTAGTTTCTTCGAGAGGAAAAGGTCAAGTGGCTTATCAAGAAAATTCTGAAATCGCCGAGTCTTCCAGTTTTGGTTATCTCTCCACAAGCCTGGTCGCAGCCGCCTTGCTTGCCCTGTTACTGGCGTTCTGCGCTCCTCGGTGCCGGGCGCAGGAAATGGAGCAGGGACCGGCGCCGCGCCTGGCATCCGACCCGCACACCGACTCGCACATTGCCGAAGCCATCCAACAAGTTTCAGCGGATCACATCCGGCAGACGATCGAGAAGCTGGTCAGCTTCCAGAACCGGTCCACGATTTCCGCGCAGGACGAGGAATCCATCAAAGCGGGCAAGGGAATCGGAGCGGCTCGGGAGTGGATCAAAGCGGAGTTTGAGCGCTATTCAAAAGACTGCGGTAGCTGCCTGGAGGTGAAAACCGACGCTTTCACCGAGCAGCCTGGCGACCGCATCCCGAAGCCGACTGAAATCACCAATGTTTATGCAGTGCTACGCGGAGCCGACCCGCAGCAGGCGAATCGCATCGTGTTGGTGACCGGCCATTACGACTCGCGCAACAGCGATACTTTTAACGGGACCGACCCGGCGCCGGGAGCAAATGACGATGGCAGCGGCACAGCGGTGAGCCTGGAGTGCGCCCGCGTTTTGAGCAAGGCTGCGAGCACTGCCAAATTCCCGGCAAAGTTCCCAGCCACTATCATTTTTCTGACGGTCGCGGGAGAAGAGCAGGGCCTGAACGGCAGCAAGCACTTCGCCCAGATGGCCAAACAGCAGGGGTGGAAGCTCGAAGCTGTTTTGAATAACGACATTGTAGGAGGCAACATCGGTCCAGGACAGGATGCGAGCGTAGTGCGCGTGTTTTCCGAAGGGCTGCCGGCGGCGGCGAGCGAGGCTGAAATCAAGCGGATTCGAATGCTCGGCGGAGAGAGCGACTCGACTTCGCGCGAACTTGCCCGCTACATCGCCGACGTCGGGCGCTCGTACCATGCCGGAGTCAAGCCGCTTCTGATCTTCCGGTTGGACCGCTTCCTGCGCGGAGGCGACCACTACGCTTTCAATCAGCAAGGCTTCGCCGCCGTGCGCTTCACCGAATTCCGCGAAGATTTCAACCATCAGCATCAGAACGTTCGAACGGAGAACGGCATCGAATATGGAGACTTGCCGAAATTTGTGGACTTCGATTATGTGGCGCACGTGGCGCGGCTGAACGCGGCGACCCTGGCCTCGCTGGCATCGGCTCCAGCCCCGCCGGCAGACGTGAAAATGCTGACCAAGAACCTGGAGAACGACACGACTTTGACGTGGCAACCTTCTGCGGCCGCGGCCGCCTATGAGGTGGTTTGGCGCTCGACGAACGCGGCCGATTGGGAGTACGCCCAAACGGTCAGCAGCGGTACGCGTGCAACCCTGAACGTTTCGAAGGATAATGAGATATTCGCTGTGCGGGCAGTAGACGCGGCGGGACATCGCAGTTTGCCGGTTGTACCGGAGCCAGAAAAATGAAGACAAGGGTTCAGAGTTTCAAGGTCTCAAAGTTTCAAAGCTAAGACCGAGTGGCATTCGGTTTGTCTTTGAAACTTTGAGACCTTGAAACCTTGAAACCCTGAAACTTGGCGCTTAAATGAGTCGCGGACAAACCATCTCGTTCAGTTTCCCCCCGTTTGCAGGATGGGTGAAGCGCATCATTCTGACTTGCACGGGTATCTACCTGTTTCAGGTGGTGATGGGCAGGTTCGCCCCGTCCGTTGTGTTTGAGATGCGGGAGTGGCTGGCGCTGATTCCCGTAGACGTGATGCATGGCAAAGTGTGGCAATTGTTCACGTACTCATTGCTGCATGCCGGCCTAGGCCACGTGTTTTTCAACATGCTCACGCTCTGGTTCATCGGCGCTTATTTGGAGCGCGACTGGGGGCCTCGACGATTCATCGAGTGCTACACGTTCTGCGTCGTGGGCGCCGCCTTGGTGACCATTGCGGTCTCCTATACCCACTTTCTCGGGATGGATCCGCGAACCGGAACGGTGGGCGCATCGGGCGGAATTTTCGGACTGCTGATGGCCTTTGGGATTCTTTACGCTGATCAGGAAATGTTTCTGTTCCCGTTGCCGTTCTCGATCAAAGCCAAGTACCTGGTCGGCATTTGGGTCATCGTCGCGATCGTGGCGGTATTTGAGCCATCGGGCGGAATCGCGGTTTTTGCACATCTCGGCGGATTGCTCTTCGGTTTCTTGTGGGTGAAGTTCCTGCCTTCTCGCGGACTGAGCTATGCGACCTCCGAGCGTTATTTCGGCGTGCGGAACTCTTACTACCGCTGGAAGCGGCGGCGCGCAGCGAGAAAATTCGAAGTCTACATGAGAAATCACGACCGCAAAGTCACCTTCGATGAGCACGGAAACTACGTGCCCCCCGACGATAACGATAAAACGAATGGCGGATCGAAATCCGGCTGGGTGAATTAGGGCAGTCTCACCGCCGAGACGCAGAGGACGCCGAGAAAAGCTTTTCTTTCTTTTTCCGTTTCGCAGTCATCCAAACACCTCTTCAAATCTGGCAAAGATGCTTGCTGGCAGTTGCGGCGCCTTTGCCTTCCCTTTGAAACCCAAGTCGTGACCGGCGCCTTCCACTGTCATTAACTCGGTTTTGGCCGGGATTAGCTGCAAGGCGTTCGTGATCTCTTCAACGCTTCCGAAGGGGTCGCGTGTTCCCTGCACGAACAGGCTGGGAGTCCGCAGATTGGGCAGGTGCTGGATGCGGAGCTGCTCCGGTTTGCGCGGCGGGTGCAAAGGGTAGGAGAGCAACAGCAGGCCCGCGGCCAGATCTGATTCGGCAGCGCAGAGCATCGTTGACTGGCGTCCACCGTAGGAGTGGCCGCCGAGAAAGATTCTGCCCGCGACGCTCTTGCGCAAGACTGCGACCGCGTGGCGCAGGCCGGCGCGATCGCGTTCCGCATTGCCCGGAAACGGTGGACCGGTTCGCCGCTCCTGGCGGAAGGGCAGATCACAGCGCAGAACCACGTAGCCGTGTCCGGCAAAAGCTTCGCCGAGAGCCACCAGCAGAGGAGCAGTGCAATCCGAGCCCGCGCCGTGCGTGAGGATCAGCGCATCGCCATTGGGCGCACGTGGAGCGTGCAGCCATCCTCGCACTGCGGGATCGAGCGAGTCATCGGAAAATGTGATCGCCGGCTGCATCGCATCACTCATTCAGCGAGCTTTGGTGTCCACCTGCGGAGGCGGAACTTTCGTGAGACAGCGAGGAAAAAGCATGGCGTTGAACTCGGCGCCGATCAGCACCACCAGCGAGATGATGTACATCCAGAGCAGCAGCGCGATGCCCACCCCGAGCGAACCGTAGATGACGCTGTAATCGACATAGTGCTGCAAATACCATCCAAATAATGCGGTGGAGATCAGCCACATGGCGGTTGCCAGAACCGCGCCCGGCAAAACGCTGTGCCAGGGTTGCGTGCGAGGCACCGCGTTGTGATAGATAAGCTGGATCACCGCGATGCTGGTCATGATCGCTATGGCCCAGCGGATCGCGCCCCACGCCAGCAGAATCAGAGGTCCGAACTCGTGCCCGAGGTGAAACAGGATACGCGTTTCAATGCGGCTGCCGAATGCAACCAGAATGGTTGAGAAAGTCATCGGTATACCCGCCATCAAAACCAGCGAAATCGCAATCGCGCGCTCCTGGACTAGCCCCCAGGTCTTGGGAAGCTGGTAGGCGCGGCGAAAACCATCCATCCAGGAGACGATGGCGCCGGAAGCGCTCCAGACCGTCAACAGCGAAGTGGAGATGAGCAGGCCAACCGACCGGTCCGTGCTGCCTCTGAGGTAGGAGAGTGCGGCTGAGGTACCCGCCGGCAAAATGGTACCGAGGGCGTAGGAGATCTCGCGAGCGTAGACTTTGCCACGATTCAGGGTGGCGAGAACCGAGCCCAGCACCAGTAAGGCCGGGAAAAAAGTGAAGATGGAGGAATAGGCCGAGGCTTTGGCGGTCCCGAAAGCGTCGTGCTCGAAGGCGCGCCAGATCGACAGGCGAAACAACCGCCAGAAGCGCCCCAAAGCCGGGGCCAACACCAGTCCACCAGGAACCGGCTCCGGCGTGGCATTCGGATCCTTAGGCTGCCCGGTCAGGCGCTGTGGTTCCAGTGCTAAAGACATTGGTTTCGAGAAAACATTGGTTTCAAGAAAACGTCATTCAAGTGAGCGTCATTCAAAGAACGTCGCTTAAAAAACGCCCTTCCAGAAAACGCCGCCAAGAAAATGAGGGGCGACTCGCGTCGCCCCTGTCCTCGGTTCGTCCCGTCTTACTCCGCGGCGAGTTCTTCGGTCTCGCCTTCGTGCCGCATCAGTTCGAGCGCGCGCTCGGCATCTTCGTAGGCTTGCGAGACTTCCTCCTGCACCTTGCTCGCAGCCTCTTCCATTTCCGGAGAGAGACGCACGTTGCGGTAATACTCCATGCCGGTGCCGGCGGGAATCAAGCGGCCCACGATCACGTTCTCCTTCAAGCCGCGCAGATGATCGACCGCTCCCTGAATCGAAGCTTCGGTCAGCACGCGCGTTGTCTCCTGGAAGGAGGCTGCGGAGATAAACGAATCAGTGGAGAGCGACGCCTTGGTGATACCGAGCAGCAGCGGACGCCCGGTGGCCGGTTTGCCGCCCTGCGCGATAGCCCGCTCGTTCTCCTCGTGGAAGCGGAACTTGTCCACTTGCTGTTCGAGCAGGAACTGGGTATCGCCTACATCTTCAACCTTCACCCAGCGCATCATCTGGCGGACGATCACTTCGATGTGCTTGTCCGAGATGTTCACGCCCTGTAGCCGGTAGACTTCCTGGATTTCATTCACCAGGTAAGCCTGCAGTTCCTTTTCGCCGAGCACGGCCAGAATGTCGTGCGGGTTGAGCGGCCCGTCCATCAGCGGTTCACCCGCCCGGACGCGCTCGCCTTCCTGCACGTTGATGTGGACGCCGCGCGGAACGGAATACTCCTTCTCCGTGCCGTTATCGGCTGCCACGTAGAGTTTGCGTTGTCCCTTGGCCACTTCGCCGAAGCGCACCACGCCATCGATTTCGCTGATGACAGCGGTCTCGCGCGGCTTGCGGGCCTCGAACAATTCCACCACCCGCGGCAGACCGCCGGTGATGTCCTTGGTCTTGGTGGTCTCACGCGGGATCTTGGCCAGCACGTCGCCCGGAAACACCGTGTCTCCGTCCTGCACCATGAGGTGAGCGCGCGAAGGCATCAGGTATCGCTTGCTCGCCTTGCCCTTGATTACAATGGCCGGCTGGCGCTTCTCGTCGGGCGAATCCGCCACCACGTGACGCGACAGACCGGTGACTTCATCGACTTCTTCATGCAGCGTGATGCCTTCCTGTAGATCCTTGAACTGCGCCGTCCCGCCAATTTCGGTGAGGATCGCAAACGTGTACGGATCCCACTCGACCAGAGCCTGGCCAAGTTGAACCGGGCCGCCTTCGATGACTTTGACTTTGGCACCATACACCACCGCATAGCGCTCGCGTTCGCGGCCCTTTTCATCCACGATTGCGATCGAGCCCTGGCGATTCATCACCACCAGGTCGCCGGTCTTGGACTTCACGGTCTGCAGATTGATGAAGCGCACGATGCCGTTGCTCTTGGCATCGAGCCGTGACTGTTCCGAAACTCGCGACGCCGTGCCTCCAATGTGGAAGGTACGCATGGTGAGCTGCGTTCCAGGTTCGCCAATGGACTGAGCCGCGATCACGCCGGTGGCCTCGCCCAGTTCGACCAGGCGCCCGGAAGCCAGATTGCGTCCGTAGCACATGACGCAAACCCCGCGCCTCGACTCGCAGGTGAGTACCGAGCGAATTTTCACCCGCTCGATACCGGCAGCCTGAATCGTGCCCGCCAGATCTTCAGTGATCTCCTGGTTAATGTCGACGACGACCTGGCCTTCGTAGTCTTTGATTTTTTCGAGCGACACGCGGCCCACGATGCGGTCGCGCAGCGGCTCGATAATTTCGCCGGCTTCGACGATACCAGAGACGAAAATTCCGTCCACGGTGCCGCAGTCGTATTCGCTGATGATCACGTCCTGCGCGACGTCCACCAGGCGGCGCGTCAGGTAACCCGAGTCGGCGGTCTTCAACGCCGTATCGGCCAAACCCTTGCGGGCGCCGTGCGTCGAGATGAAGTATTCGAGCACCGTCAACCCTTCACGGAAGTTGGCCGTGATTGGCGTCTCGATAATCTCGCCCGTCGGTTTCGCCATGAGTCCGCGCATTCCAGAGAGCTGACGGATCTGCTGTTTCGATCCGCGAGCGCCGGAATCGGCCATGACGTAAATCGGGTTGAGCTGGCCCTCTTTATCCCGTCGCTGCATCTGGCCAAACATTTCATCGGCAACTTTTTCCGTGATGGCCGACCAGATTTCGATGACCTTGTTGTAGCGTTCGCCGTTGGTGATGGCGCCGTCCAGGTATTGTTGCTGGACCGCGATCACCAGTTTGTCGGCGTCTTTCACCAGGGTCTTCTTGTTGTCCGGGATGACCATGTCATCGATGCCGATCGACAGGCCCGCGCGCGTGGCGTACTTGAACCCGAGCGACTTGATCTCGTCGAGCATCTTGACCGTGACTTCCAGGCCGAACCGCAGATAGCAGTAATTGACGAGTTGGCCGATGCCCTTCTTCTTCAGCAGGCCATTGATGTATGGCATAGCCAGGTTGACACCAGGCACTGCCTTGGGCAAATGGTCGTTTAGAATTGCGCGCCCAACGGTCGTATTCAGGAACTCGCGCTTAATGTGTACGGGCTCCGTATGGTTCACGTCCTGATCGTCGTAGGCCTGCGTCAGGTCAATGACCTCGCCGGTGTACCGCAGTCGAATCGGGGTAAGCGTTTCCACCTCGCCCATTTCGAGCGCGATCACAACTTCATCAATATTGGCGAAAGAACGGCCTTCGCCCTTCGCGCCCGGTTTCGCTTTCGTCAGATAGTAAAGGCCGAGCACCATGTCCTGTGTGGGCACAGTGATGGGCTGGCCGGATGCCGGCGAAAGGATATTGTGCGAAGACAGCATCAGAACGCTGGCTTCCACCTGCGCCTCGGGCGAAAGCGGAATGTGCACCGCCATCTGGTCGCCGTCGAAGTCGGCGTTGAACGCGGTGCAGACCAGCGGGTGGATCTTGATCGCTTTGCCTTCCACCAGCACCGGCTCGAAAGCCTGGATGCCCAGGCGATGGAGCGTAGGCGCGCGGTTCAGCATGACTGGATGGTCCTTGATGACCTCTTCCAGAATGTCCCAGACGATCGGATCCTGCTGCTCCACCATTTCTTTTGCCTGCTTGATGGTGGTGCAGTTTCCCGTCTGTTCCAGCCGGTGGTAGATGAACGGCTTGAACAATTCGAGCGCCATCTTCTTCGGCAGTCCGCACTGATGCAGCTTAAGCTCGGGACCAACCACAATCACCGAACGTCCGGAGTAGTCCACGCGCTTGCCGAGCAGGTTCTGGCGGAAGCGTCCCTGCTTGCCCTTCAGCGTGTCGGAGAGCGACTTCAGCGGGCGATTGTTGGCGCCACGCAAAACGCGCCCGCGGCGTCCGTTGTCGAACAGAGCGTCGACCGCTTCCTGCAGCATGCGCTTCTCGTTGCGCACGATGACTTCGGGAGCATGCAAGTCCATCAGCTTCTTCAACCGGTTGTTGCGGTTGATGACGCGCCGGTAAAGATCGTTCAGATCGGAAGTAGCGAAGCGTCCGCCATCCAGAGGAACCAGCGGACGCAGCTCGGGTGGAATCACCGGCAGCACGTCCAGGATCATCCATTGCGGCTTGTTGCCGCTCTTGCGGAAGGCCTCGACCACTTTCAGCCGCTTGGCATACTTCAGGCGCTTCTGCAGCGAGGTTTCGTTCTTCATCTTCTCGCGCAGTTCGGCAGCCAGCGAATCGACTTCAATGCGTTTCAGAAGTTCCTTGATCGCTTCCGCGCCCATCATGGCTTTGAAGCCGGCGGGACGATATTGCTGGTCGAGTTCGCGATACTTCGCTTCGTCTTTGATAACTTCGCGCTCTTTCACCGGGGAGTCGCCGGGATCGACGACCACATAGGCCTCGAAGTACAGAATCGCTTCCAGATCGCGCAGCGAAATGTCGAGCAGATGCCCGATGCGGCTGGGCAGTCCCTTGAAGAACCATACGTGCGAACAGGGCGAAGCCAGCTCAATGTGCCCCAGGCGCTCGCGGCGGACTTTTGACAGCGTGACTTCCACGCCGCACTTGTCGCAGATCACTCCGCGATGCTTCATGCGCTTGTACTTGCCGCAGAGACATTCCCAGTCGGTGACCGGGCCGAAGATGCGCGCGCAGAACAAGCCATCGCGCTCCGGCTTGAAAGTGCGGTAGTTGATGGTTTCCGGCTTGGTCACTTCCCCATGCGACCAGCTCCGGATCTTTTCCGGGGACGCCAGGCTGATGCGAATGGCATCGAAGTCAGCCACGGGATTTGCCATATCAAACGGGCTCGCTCGAAACATGTTCCTCCGCTTTCCTGCTCTCAGGAGCAGTACCCAGTACCTAGTAACCAGTACCCAGTCCGCTCATCTTTTAGTGTTTCGCCGAGACCGAGAGCTATGACTCGTGAAACGTTCTTTAAAAATCCGCCTTCCCCATCGCCATATAGTCAGTCCGGTTCAACTGGGTACTGGTTACGGGCTACTGGGTACTGACTTAATCCGCTGCTATGGCCACCGGCTTCTTCTCCGTGGCCTTGATCAATTCGACATCCAGGCAAAGCGCCTGCAATTCGCGAATCAGCACGTTGAACGACTCGGGCACGCCCGGCTCCATCGCAGCCTCGCCTTTGACGATGGCCTCGTAGATTTTGGTGCGGCCGTACACATCGTCCGACTTCGCGGTCAGCAGTTCCTGCAGGATGAACGCCGCGCCGTACGCTTCGAGCGCCCACACTTCCATTTCTCCGAAGCGCTGGCCTCCGAACTGCGCCTTGCCACCCAGCGGTTGCTGCGTGATCAGCGAGTACGGCCCGATGGAACGCGCGTGAATCTTGTCGTCCACCAGGTGCGACAGTTTCAACATGTAGATATAGCCCACCGTGACCGGCAGTTCGAACTTCTCGCCCGTCATGCCGTCGCGCAGCGTGGTCTTGCCCGACGTGGGCAGTCCAGCGCTCGTCAGCAACGCCTTGATCTCCGACTCCCGGGCGCCGTCGAATACGGCCGATCCCATGAACACACCGTTCTTCAATGTTGGAGCCACGGCTTCGAGTTCGTCTTCACTCATATCGGTGATGGTGTCGGCCAGCACCGTGTCCTTGAACAAAGCTTTGAGATCGCGGCGCATGGCTTCGGCGCGAGTGTTCTGCTTCAGCAACTCCGCGATCTTCAGACCCAGCTCATGGCCCGCCCATCCGAGGTGGGTTTCAAGAATCTGCCCCACGTTCATACGGCTGGGGACGCCGAGCGGATTCAGGACAATCTCGACCGGCGTTCCATCTTCGAGGTACGGCATGTCCTCTTCCGGCAGAATGCGCGCGATCACGCCCTTGTTCCCGTGGCGTCCGGCCATCTTGTCGCCGACGCTCAGCTTGCGCTTCATGGCGATGTACACCTTGACCAGCTTGATCACGCCCGGCGGCAGTTCATCGCCCTTGGTCAGCTTGTCTTTCTTTTCGTTGACGATCTTCTTGAGCACGTCGATCTGGCGCGAGGTCATTTCCTCGATCTCGTCGATCTGCTCGTTCACCCGCGGATCCTTGTCGGCGTACTTGATCCGCTTCAGGTTGCGGGTCGAGATGCGCTCGATCGTGTCGCGATCCAGAATCGTGTCTTTGGTCAGCAGCCGCTTGTTGGTGCGCTCGTCGTGCAGATCGGCTTGCACTTCTTTGCCGCCCAGCAGGCCTTCCAGGCGCTTCAGGCGCTCATCGGTCAGAATCCGGATCTCGTCCGACAGGTTCTTTTCGAGTTTCGCGATCTGGTTGCCTTCAATCGTCTTCGCCCGCTCGTCCTTTTCCTGGCCTTTGCGCGAGAAGATCTTCACGTCCACCACGATGCCTTCGATTCCCGGCGGGCAGTAGAGCGAAGCGTCGCGCACGTCGCCGGCCTTTTCGCCGAAGATCGCGCGCAGCAGTTTTTCTTCCGGCGTGAGCTGCGTCTCACCCTTCGGGGTAACTTTGCCGACGATGATGTCACCCTGCTTGATGCCGGCGCCGATGCGGATCACACCCGCTTCATCCAGATTGCGCAGCGTCGATTCACTAACGTTCGGAATGTCGCGCGTCACTTCCTCTGGACCAAGCTTCGTGTCGCGGGCTTCGAGTTCGAACTCTTCGATGTGAACCGAGGTGTAGTAATCCTCCTTCACCATCTTTTCCGAAACCAGGATCGCGTCTTCGAAGTTGTAGCCGCGCCACGGCATGAACGCGACCAGCACGTTGCGTCCCAGCGCCAACTCGCCAAAGTCGGTGCACGGACCGTCCGCAATCACTTGCCCCTTCACCACCCGCTGGCCTTTCTTCACGATCGGCTTCTGGTTGATGCAGGTGTTCTGGTTCGAACGCTTGAACTTCGTGAGCTGATAAATGTCGCTGCCCACTTCGCGCGATAGCTGCATCGGATGGTGCTCGCCCTCAACCCGAACGATAATGCGTTCGGAGTCGACCGAGTCGATGATTCCATTGCGGCGCGCCAGCACCACCGCGCCCGAATCGCGCGCGGTAACGCCTTCCATTCCCGTCCCCACAATCGGAGCCTGAGCCCGCAGCAGTGGCACTGACTGACGCTGCATGTTTGCGCCCATCAGCGCGCGGTTGGCATCGTCATGTTCGAGGAACGGCACCAGCGAAGCAGCCACCGAAACCAGCTGCTTCGGGCTGACGTCCACGTAGTCCACTTCGTCGCGGTTCACCAGCACAAAGTTGCCCGCCTTGCGCGCGTTGACCCACTAGCCGGCGATGCGCCCCTTTTCGTCCAGTTCGCTGTTGGCCTGCGCAATCGTGCGACGGTCTTCTTCCCACGCCGAGAGATAGAACGAAAACGGCTCGACCTCGACCGGCTTTTTACGCCGCTCCTTCAGATCGGCGTTGACCTTTTCCATCTCGCTTTTCTCGGCGTAGTCGCCGACCTTGAAGTTGCTGTCACCGGCATTGACGACGATGACGTAGTCCACCACGCGCGCGCCCTTCACCTTGCGGTACGGCGACTCGATGAAGCCGTAGTCGTTGATGCGCGCAAAGCAGCTCAACGACGAGATCAGTCCGATGTTCGGACCTTCCGGCGTTTCAATCGGGCAGATGCGACCGTAGTGCGTCGGGTGGACGTCGCGCACTTCAAATCCCGCGCGTTCGCGCGACAACCCGCCCGGCCCCAGGGCCGACAGACGCCGCTTGTGCGTGATTTCCGACAGCGGGTTCGTCTGATCCATGAACTGCGACAGCTGCGACGATCCGAAGAACTCGCGGATCGCGGCCATCACTGGCTTAGCGTTGACCAGGTCGTGCGGCATGGCTGTCGACATTTCCTGGTACACGCTCATTTTTTCCTTGATGGCGCGTTCCATGCGGACCAAGCCGATGCGGAACTGGTTTTCCAGCAACTCGCCAACGGCGCGCACGCGGCGATTGCCCAGGTGATCGATGTCGTCGACCGCGCCAATATTTTTGCGCAGCTTGAGCAGGTACTTGATGGTCGCGTAAAAGTCGTTGGGATCGAGGGTGCGCTGATCAAGACTCGTCGCTTCCTGGTTTTCGAACAACTTGATGTTGAACTTCAGCCGGCCCACGCGCGAGAAGTCATACTTGCGCGGATCGAAGAACATGCCCTGGAACAACGCCGTCGCCGTGTCCAGCGTTGGCGGATCGCCCGGACGCAGCTTGCGATAAATCTCGATCAGCGCTTCCGAGGGACTCGTGATCGAATCGCGCCGCAGGGTCTGGCTGATCACCGTGCCCACATCGTCGCGCTCCGGAAAGAACACGCTCAGTTCGACCACGCCCGATTCCAGAATCTTGGCCACCTTGTCAGCCGTGATTTCGGAGTTGGCCTCGAGCAGCACTTCGCCGGTCGTGGTGTCGACAATGTCGCTGGCCGCCCAAGCGCCTTCGAGATCGCTGGTGTCCACTTCGATTTCGCCGATCTTCGCCTTCTGAATTTCCTTCAGAATCGCGGTGGTGATCTTGCGGCCGGAGTGCGCAACCTCGTCGCCCGACTTCGACTTGATGCTGTGCGCCAGCTTCATGCCCAGAAGATTCGTGGGTTTTTCGCTCGCCGAATCCAGCGTCCAGAACAGCTTCTTATCGCGGACAATCAGGCGGTCGGTGGTATAGAAAGTCTTGAGAATGTCCTCGCCGGAACGCAGGCCCAGCGCGCGCAGGAAAATCGTACCCAGGAACTTGCGCTTGCGGTCGATGCGCACGTAGAGAACGTTCTTCTGGTCGTATTCGAACTCAACCCACGAACCGCGGTAGGGAATGATCTTTCCCAAAAAGTAAGTGCGGTTGGCCGCCGTCTCGAAGAACACGCCCGGCGAGCGGTGCAGTTGGCTGACGATGACGCGCTCGGTTCCATTGATGATGAACGTGCCGTTCTGCGTCATCAGCGGAACGTCGCCGAAGAAAACTTCCTGCTCCTTGATATCGCGGATAGAACGGTTGCCCGCCTCATCCTTGTCCCAGATGGTGAGCCGCATCGTGACTTTGAGCGGCGCCGAGTAGGTCATGCCGCGTTCTTCGCATTCCGCCACGTCGTACT
>Ga0187890_10000870_pt1 | contig 21927 bp, 17 predicted proteins | sample June2016WEW_21_1_FD_133005 | JGI IMG/M metagenome (GOLD analysis project Ga0187890, IMG submission 133005) | Peatland microbial communities from SPRUCE experiment site at the Marcell Experimental Forest, Minnesota, USA - June2016WEW_21_10 | ecosystem: Environmental > Terrestrial > Soil >... | reverse complement strand
GACCGAGCGCCCGTGGGCCCAGCAGCGCCCGCCCGGCTTCTCGTGAGCGGGGCGGATGCGCGCGGGCAGGACGTGAGCGGGGTGGACGCGCCGCGCATCGATGCGCGCGAGGCTGACGCGCTGCTCGAGCTGGCCGTCGAGGCGGCCACGACGGCGGGCGCGCTGCTGGCCGAGCGCGTGCGTCACGGCGCCGAGCACCACGTGAGCGCCAAGAGCACGCCCACCGACCTCGTCAGCGAGGCCGACCTGGCGTCAGAGCGGGCGATCCGCGAGCTGCTCGCCCAGCGGCGACCGCACGACGGCTTCATCGGCGAGGAGGGCGACCACGATGAGGGCAGCAGCGGGCTGAGCTGGGTGGTGGACCCGCTCGACGGCACCATCAACTTCCTGTTCGGCATACCGGAGTGGTGCGTGAGCGTCGCCGTTCGCGACCGCGAGGGCACCGTCGCGGGCGCCGTCTACGATCCCAACCGCGACGAGCTGTTCAGCGCGACCAGGTACGGGCGCCCGACGCTTGTGGGGCCGCGGGGCGAGGTCGAGCTCTCGGGCAGCACCCGCGATGGGGAGCTGGCCACCGCGATGGTCGCCACCGGGTTCGCATACGGCGCGGACGTGCGCGCGGCGCAGGCGAAGGTGCTCGCGCGCCTGCTCCCGCGCGTGCGCGACGTGCGCCGCTTCGGCAGCGCCGCCCTGGACCTGACCTGGACGGCCGCCGGGCGCTACGACGCGTACTTCGAGCGCAGCGTCAAGCAGTGGGACGTCGCCGCTGGCGCGCTGATCTGCGAACGGGCCGGGCTGCGCGTGCTCGAGCTGCCAGCGCACGAGCAGCTGCCGTGGGGGATCCTCGCGGCGCGCCCGGCGCTCGCGGAGGCGCTGCTGGAGCTTGTGGGGGGCCTTGACGTGGCCGCCCGAGATATCCCTGTCTCATAGAACCGCGCTCGTCTTCCGTCTCCGAACTAAACTAAAAAACGAGTCCCGCGCGGCGGTGGAGGAATGGCAGACTCGATGCGCTCAAAACGCATTGTCCGAGAGGACGTGTGGGTTCGAATCCCACCCGCCGCACCTGCGCCATGCGTTCGAACGCCGAATACACCGAGGCGATCGCTCTCGCCGTCCGCGGATTGAACGATTGCGAGATTGCTCGGGCAACTGGAGTGCCACGCTCCACGATCCGGGACTGGCGTAAGGGGCCGCGAGCGGAGCGACGAATCGGCTGGCAGCATGCCTGCGCGATCTGTGGTCATCCGGAACATGACTTCCGAGCACTGCCGCGCGCGAGTTACGCATACCTGTTGGGAATGTATCTCGGTGACGGGTCGATCGATCGGCTACCGCGCACATGGAGATTGAGAATCACCCTGGATCTTGCGTGGCCGGGAATAATCAGCGAGTGCGCGACCTCGCTGCAGGCCGTATTTCCCAGGAACAGGATCCTGTCCTATCAGCCTGACCCCCGCAGCCGGTGCCGGGTCGTAGCCGTCTACTCAAAGCAGCTTGTCTGCCTCTTTCCCCAGCATGGCCGCGGCGCCAAGCATCTGCGTCCTACGAGTATCCGCGCTACAACTTCACGAACACCTCCGAGGACATCCGCGGCCTCTTCACGTCGACTTGTGACCTTCTGGGGATCGAATGGCGACGGATGAACGATCGGAACATCTCGATTGCGAGGCGCGAGTCGGTCAACCACCTCGACGGGTTCGTAGGCCCGAAGCGATGAGATGGCGGTAGGACGATCGGCTGCTCCGCGGCGGCGGGGGAGCGCCTCAGGCGGGCTGCGGCGGCGCGATCCGGTCGACCTCGCCGCCCGCTGCCGGGTCGCGGCGCTCGAGCTCGACGTTCCAGCCCTGCGAGAAACCGCGCATGGCGAACGTGACGAGCAGGATCTGCACCGGCACGATCAGCAGCGTGAGCAGGCCCAGCAGGCTCGCGTTGAGCGTCGGTTGGGCGAAGCCCGACTTGTCGCGGGCGAACCAGCCGGGTCCCGCGACGGCGGCGAAGATCGTAAGGAATACGGCGAGCACCGCCGAGATCGGCAGCACGCCGCGATTCCAGCGGGCCGCGTAGAACGCGAAGGTCAGATACACGACGACGTAGCCGATCTGGACCGGGATGGCGCCCTCGAGCAGGTTCCAGCCGCCGACCGTCACGATCAGCACCAGCGCGGCGCTCACCAGCAGCAGCACCACGACGGTCGCGCGCGTGGCCTGCACGACCGGCTTGTCGCGGTTTGGGTGCGTGATGATCACGCCTTGCTGCCTATCCGGGCCAGACGCCGAGGACATCGCGTGCCTGACGATACAAGCTCGCGCGGCCGCTCGCACGTCCCGGCCAGATGCACATGCGCTCAGGCCAAGCTGAGCAAACGCCCTGTCCAGCCATGCGCGTGCCCCCGCCAGCTAGGCTGGAGCGAGCCACGCGGGCGTGGTGGAATTGGTAGACACGCCGGCCTTAGGAGCCGGTGGGCGCTAGCCCTTGGGGGTTCGAGTCCCTTCGCCCGCACTTCCCGTCGGGTCCACCGCGCGCGAGCCCGGCGTCCTCGCGCCGCGTCTGGCCCTAGCCGCCCGCGGAGGCGGTCTCGCGTGCAATCCTCCAGCCGGCCTTCAGCGGGGCCAGGAAGTAGGGCGGCTCGTCGGTGGCGAGGCGTTCGTCGTAGATGTAGTCCTTGTTGTAACCGCTGCCGCCGGGCTGTCCCACGATGCCTCGGAACTTCTGTGCGATCGCGCCGTAGATGTTGAGGTTTCCAAGGTTGTTGCCGCAGTTGTAGTTGTCGACGAGGAAGGAATGGCTCGTCGACAGGATCGCGGCGTAGATCCACGGTTCGTTGAGAGAGCCGCTGCCGTTGCCGCTGCGTGTGCAGGGGTGGTAGATGCGCACGAAGCGCGTCGCGATCAGCCCGACGGTCGCTGTGCCGGGCGGCGCGACCGGGTGCGCGACGCTCGGGGTCACTCCGGCGGGGACGATGCTGCCGTTGATGACGACGTCTTCTTCGGCGGCGATCGTCAGCGATTTGGTCGCGCTCGAAGTGCCCTTGACATACACGCTTCCGCAGTTCGCTTCTTTCCCCAGCGTGCCGCCGGTGTCAGTTTCAATCTGGATAAATTCGGAGTACGCACAGCCGCTGCCAGACGACTGGACGTAGATCAGGCCGTTCGCCGGCCATTTTATTTTTTTGCTCACGCCGCTCTGAGTGACCTTGATTTCGCCTGCGGCGCCTTCGAGTTCCAGCGTGGTGAGCCCAAAGAAGTCGTCTTCTGATTCTACGTATGCCTTCAGGCTGCCGTCGCTTTCGGGCGCCACGAGTTCCGGGGCGCCTTCAGTCGGTTTTCCCGATGCCGTATGGTAGATCGGCGCCGGTTCGCTCGAGCGGGTGCAGTTCCCCTGCGCTGCGACGCCCAGGTCGATTTCGACGGGGTCGTCTGGTGACTGGCTCGCGCGGCCGAATTCAGCGCCATTGCAGACGAGCGCCTTGTCGTCCGTCTTCATCGGTCCGTTGACCGAGTCTTCGGGGCCGAACTCGATTTCCACGCATTCATTCAGTTCGCGTTTCCTGATCAGTTCTTCACGCTCCGGTGCGTAGTTTTCGCATCCCGCTTCTCCGCCCGAGTACGATTTCGGATCGGCGACCTCATACTGCGTGAAGTAGATGTAGTTCAAGAAGCCAGCGACGGCGAAGGTCGCAGTCACCGTCCGTTTGCTGGTGCCGGACTTGCCAATCGACCTGATCCGGAACGTGTTGGTCAGTGCGCCTTTGGACTCGATGATGGAGCTGAATGGGTTCGCGCTGTTGCATGCTTTAGACGATTCAGGGTCGCTGCTGGCGGCTAGCGTCGTCACTTCGTAGCTCTGCGAGGATTCCCCTGGGACCGCGCCGGAGGGGTGCGGGCACGACTCCCAGTAGTCGGGGTTCGCCTCGAGTTGATACTCGTATTCCTGCGCGCCGGCGAGCGCGGCGTAATAGGCCTGCTTTTGCGTCAGGTCGAAGTGCGAGAGGTGAGTATCGTCATTGGCGGCCGTGAACGAAGCGACCAGCAACAGGCTCGTCACGAGCATCACGAGCAGGGCGACGATCATCGTGACCCCGTTCTCCCCGCGCCACGCGGGCCACCGCGAGCGGCGCCCGTCCGGCATCTGCATCGGTGGGTGACTTGTCATTCGCATGGCTGGTCTTCGATCTTGGCTTCCGAGGATGGCGTGCCGAACGCGAACGTGACCTCGTTGGAGAATTCCGCAGAGCGACTGAGCGCGGTCGACTTGCTGAGCGGCGCCGTGCTGAAGCTGACGACCACCGCCGCGACCGTCGCCGCTTCGGAGGCGGTGAAGCCCGTTGCCAGGTTTTTGGGCGCCACTGGTTCGAGCGTGCCGAGCGGCGTCGTGGAACTCTCGGTGGCGGTCGTCCCGTACTTATAGTACGTGAAGATATGGGAAGGCGATTTGGCTGTGGTGACGTTGCTCGCGAGCAGGATCCCTTTGCTCGGTGCGGCGGTCGTGGCGAATTTGAAGTTCGGCCATTCGCTGCCGCCTTCGCTCGGGTAGACGAAGTCGGTCAAAGTGTGGGCAGTCGAGCTCCAGACGAGCTGGTGCTGGTAGGCGCCCGTGCCGGCGACTTTCGCTTCTTTGGCGTTGGGGATGATCGATTCTTCGCTGTAGGCGTTGCGGAATATCAGTTCGCTTTCGCCGCTTTTTTCCTGGACGGGGGCATATCCACGCGTGATGCACGCGGACCTGAGCTCGTCGATCACATGCGTCATCGCGGTCCTGCCGAGCTGAGTGGCCTGGACGCTGTCGGTGATGCGGGAGGTCTGATGCAACGCGACGATGAAGATCATGAACAGCGCACCGGTGAGGATGACCCCAGAGAGCATCGCTACGAGCGTTTCGATGAGCGTGAAGCCGCGCGTGTCTCGCGCGGCCGTCTTGAGGGGCTGAAGGGTCAGCATGTGTTCGAGGTTTGGTTGATCTTGGTTTCGACTTCACCGACGGTGCCCAGTCCGGCCGGGAGATAGATGTTCCTTGTGGTGCCGGCGACGGAGTTGTTGGTGTAAGGTTTCACCGTATACGTCTTTTTTGCCGCCGCGCTCCACACACACATCGTGTAGGTGCCAAACGGCTGGAAGGGATCTGCGAGGTGGCCGCCGTTTTTCGGGCTTGTGGCGTTGATGGTCGTGGCCTGCGTGTGCCGGTCGTTGAGCGCGGTCTCGTTGTCCGGCGTGATGCCCGCGCACTTGGTGTTCGTGATGACGACCGGAAGCGGATTGGCCGTTTCGAGATCTTCCCACTTTTTCGGGCCGAGGCCGTTGACGATGACTTCGGTGGCGTTGTAGACGTTGAGCGTGACATAGCTCATCGGGACGGCCACTTTCGCCGTCGCGCCAGGGCTGACGAAGACGTTTTCCTGCTGTTTGACGATATTGCCGGTGATGATTTCAGGATTGTTTTCGGAGCAGTCGCCGGCGTAGACGCTGTAGCTGTTTTCGCTGGAGGTGAAGGGGAAGAGGTTTTTCTCGGAGGTGGCGGCGGTGGCGTAGGTGCTCGGCAGCGGTTCATAGGGCGCGGTCGTGCTCGGACCGTAGTTGGTGCTGCCGATCTCGAATTCGGGCGACAGCTTCATCTTCGTGTTTAGCGCGACGAACGTGTCGTCTGTGACTTTTTCTTTGACTTTGCCGGTTTTTTCGTTGTTTTCGTGTTCGTATTCGGGTTTGCCGTTGTAGTTGAATTCCGCTTCTATCGCGCCGGCCTGGTTGTAGATCACTTCGTCGTGGGTCGTGTAGTTCGGGGCGATCGACAGTTCTTTGGTCGGGTATTTGCTGGCGCCGCTGATGGTCACGTAGCCGGGGGTTTCCTTGATTTCGACGATCGCGGAGGTGGCGGGGATGCCGCCGAACACGACGCAGCCTTCGGTGCCCGTCGTCTGCTGGACCGACGTGGTTCCCGTTCCTTCGACCGGCGTGAAGGAGACGAGCGCGGTGACGCCGAAGACGCCGGCCGTCGCCACGGGAGCGTTGTCGACGTCGATCTCGAGCGCGGAGCCGGTCGGCGGTGTGATGATGCTCGACGCGATCAGGGGCTTGCGGTGCACTGCTTCCTGCTCGTGCCAGGTGACGGTCGAGGTGATCGAGAACGCGTTCCCGCTCTGGCGTTTGGTCGCGGTCACGCTGCAGGTGGCATTGGAGCCGCTGGCGGGCAGCAGTTCGGCGGTCTGCTTGATCTTGTAGGTCGCGCGGGCGATCGTCTGCGTGTATTCGTGTCCGGACGAGCCGAGCGTCTCGAGCACGCTTGCGGGATCGGTGCGCAGCTGCTGCTGCGACTGGTCGGCGAGCGTGGCCGCCTCGTTGTGTTCGCGCTCCTGGGCCGAGATGCTGTCCGCGGAGCCAAAGCCGGTGAGCGTGCCGACGACGATCAGCGCCACGAGCATCGCGCTGATGACCACCTCGATCAGGGTGTCGCCTCGCTGCGATGCAGGCGCGGGCAGCATTTTGCGGAACGTAGAGATCATCACAAGAGCGTGCGGAAGGGTCCGTCCATCGCTTCGGCATTCGCTCCGTTTAGCTTGAGGTTTGCGGAGCGCCGTTAGTACGCGGCGGACGAGACGCGAGCGGCTGTGAGCTGACTGCCGGACGCGGCGCGCGAGCCCGGCGGCAGGCGATGCGGCGATACGGATCACGGCCGCGCGTCGCCTGTGTTGCGCCGCCGCGCTCGACGTCGCACTCGCAAGGGCCTAGAATCCTGCCGCCCGATAGTTCGCAGCCGCCGGGAGGGTTAGCCTTGGCGGGCTCGCGCGGATGATTCCGGGGGACTGGTGTATCGGTAACACGGTGGTCTCCAAAACCGCAACGCCAGGTTCGATTCCTGGGTCCCCCGCTAGGCGCCGCATCGCCGGTGATGCGCTCGGCGACCGGCGGCAGGGCGGCGCGAAATCGCAATAACGGCCTGTTGCGCCGACTAGAACATCCGTCCGGCGCCCATGCCTCGCCTCAGGCGCGCGGGCGCTCCGACGGCTGACGGCGGGGCATGGGCCGCGCGCGGCCGCGGTCGGCCCGTCCTCGTGCAGGATTTGCTGCGAGTCTCCGGCCTCGCCCCGGAGAGCCGATGAACCTGCTAATTTCCATAAAGTTGATCGAAAATCTGATGAAGATCGATGTACACCAGCACATTTGGACGGAGCCGCTCGTGCAGGCACTGGCGGCTCGCAGCGAGCTTCCGTTCATCCGCAGCGAGAACGGGCTCACGGTGCTGTACCTGGCGGGCGAGCGTCCGTACGTGATCGACCTGTCCAGCGAGGCGCCCGCCCACCGTGCGGCGCTGGTCGAGCTCGACGGCCTCGACCGGGCGCTGGTGTGCCTGTCGAGCCCGCTGGGGATCGAGTGGCTCCCGCGCGAGCAGGCGCTCGCGCTGATCGACGCCTACCACGAGGGAGCGTTGTCGCTGGAGGAGCCCTTCGGCGTCTGGGGGGCGATCGCGCTGGACCGCGTCGACCCGGACGACGTCGATCGCGTGCTCACGCGGGGATGCGTCGGTCTGTCGCTGCCCGCGGGCGCGCTGGGGAGTGTCGAGGCGATCGCCAGTCTGCATCCGGTGCTCGCGCGCCTGGAGGCGCACGACGCGCCGCTGCTCGTGCACCCGGGCCCACGGCTGGGCAGCCGCCCGCCCCGCGCCGCGGGGGAGCCTTCGCTGGGCGACCCGCTGTGGTGGCCGGCGCTCACCGGCTACGTCGCCGGCATGCAGGCCGCGTGGCTCGCGTTCCTGGTGGCGGGGCGCCCGCGGCATCCGCGGCTGCGGGTGGTCTTCTCGATGCTCGCCGGTCTCGCGCCGCTGCACGCCGAGCGGCTTTCCTCCCGGGGTGGCCCCTGCCCGCCGCTGCCGGATCCACTGGTGTTCTACGAGACATCGTCATACGGCCCGGCGGCGGTGCGCGTGCTCGAGGACCTCGTCGGCGCGCAGCAGCTGCTGTACGGATCCGATCGGCCGGTGGTCGAGCCGGGCGAGCTGGGCATGCCCGACGGGCTCGCGTGGGAGCCGATCGTGCAGTGCACGCGTCGCGCCCTGGGCGCCGCGCACATGGCGGTGGCGAGATGAGCGCCGCGTCGCTTCACTCGGTCGCAACTCCGCTGCCGGCCGCCCCGCCGGCGGTCGATCCGCGCGAGCTCGCGCGCGTCTCGCGCCCGCGCGGGCGCGACCTGTCGGGTCCCGAGCTACAGGCGTTCGTGATCGAGCTCGCCGAGCGGCCTGAGCTGTGGATCCATCTGGTCAAGCACGACACCACGCAGCGCGTGTACGAGGAGCTGCTCAGCGACGACCACGTGACCGCATGGCTGATCTGCTGGATGGACGAGCACGACACCGGCTTTCACGACCATGACGTCTCGTGCGGGGCTGTGGCGGTCGTCAGTGGTGCCGTGCGTGAGGAGCGCCTGGCGATCGACGGCCCGACACGCAACGGCGTCTTCCGCGCGGGCGCCAGCTTCCACTTCTCGGCGTCGGACATCCACCGCGTCAGCCACGCCGGATCGGATCCCGCGGTCACCCTGCACGTCTATTCGCCGCCGCTGCTGCGCATGGGCGCGTACGTGATCGGCGAGGACGGCGTCCTCGCGCGCCACCCGATGTCCTACCAGGAAGAGCTGCGCCCGCTCGGCGCTGAGGATTAGCTCTCGCGCTTGGCGCCCGCGCGGCGCTCGACCGCGCCTTCGCCGGCGATCAGGATCAGGCTGACGAGCTCCGGCGCGAACAGGCCGTGCTCGACCACTCCCGGCGTGGCGCTCAGCCTCGCGGCGAGCTCGCGGGGATCGCCGACGGGACCGAGATAGTCCGCGATCAGCCCGCCATCGGGGCTCTGCTCGACGCCGCGCAGCCGCGCGGGATCGAGGCTCAACAGCGTGCGTCCCACGCCGAACGCCAGCAGCTCGAGCGGCACGGGCGGCGCGAGCTGGCGCACGGCCTTGTTGGCCGAGGCGATCACCACGAAGCGCCTCGCCGAGGCCGCCACGATCTTCTCGCGCGTATGCGCCCCGCCGCCGCCCTTGACCAGCCATCCGCGCGCGTCGATCTGGTCGGCGCCGTCGATCGCGATGTCCAGCTCACCGACCTCGTCGAGCGCTTCCACGTTCAGGCCGAGCGCGCGTGCGGCGCTCTCCGTCGCCGGCGAGGTGGCCACGCAGCGCAGGTCCTTGCAGCCGCGATCGGCGATCGCAGGAAGCAGGTACGCGACCGTGGACCCCGATCCCAGCCCCACGCGCATGCCGTCTTCGATCAGCTCCGCCGCCGCCGTTGCGGCCGCGCGCTTCTGGCTGGAGAGCGCGGTGTCGCTCAGTTGCTGCTGCCGCTGCCGCGCAGTCGCACGAGAGGACGCCATGGCGCGGACGTTACCGACCCGGCTGGCGCTCTGAGACGCACGCGGTCCGGCGAAGCCGGTCCGTGCAGCAGGAATCCCTGCCCGACCGCGCAGTCCAGCTCACGCGCGAGCGCCAGCTGGCGGTTGGTCTCGATGCCCACTGCGACCGCCGTCAGGCCGGCCTCCTTGGCGAGCGCGATCGTCGCGACGAACATCGCGCGCCGTTCCTTGTCCTGGTGGAAGCTCCCGGTCAGCGCGCGGTCGAGCTTGACCACGTCGAGCGGCAGGTTGCTGGGGAGACCGAGCGAAAGCTGGCCGAAGCCGAATTTGTCGAGCGCGATCAGCACCCCCAGGCGCTTGAGGTCCTTCAGTGCCGAGCGTGCCCGCTCGGGGTCGCGCAGCACGGCCTCCTCGCTGATCTCCAAGCACAGCGCACGGCCCGGAAGGCGGAAGTGGGCGAGCTCCTCGCGCACCCGCTCGGCGAGGTCGAGCTCCGTCAGCTCGCGCGCGGAGATGTTGACCGACAGCGGGATCGTGATGCCGGCACGACGCCAGATCTCCGCCTGCGCGCATGCCTCGTGCAGGACCCAGTTGCCGATCTGCACGATCAGCTCGCTGTCCTCAGCCGGCGGCAGGAACGTCGATGCCAGCACCGTCGTGTTCGCCGAGCGCCCAGCGCCCGTGGGGCGCCAGCGCACGAGCGCCTCGACGCCGAGCGCCTGGCCGCCGGCGAGTCGCAGGATCGGCTGGTAGGCGAGCAGCAGCTCGTGCTGGGGAAGCGCGTCGCGCAGTCGGCCCTCGAGCTCCAGGTGCGCGTCGAGCTCTCGACGCAGACTCTCGTCGAACAGCTCCAGGCGCCGGCCGCCCGCATTCTTGGCGCGGTACATCGCAACGTCGGCCTCGCGCAGCATCGCCTCGGGGTCGGTGTCGGGGCGGTGAGCGACCGAGATGCCAACACTCGCCAGGATCGCCACTTCCGCCGAGCCGAGCGGGAACGGGCGCTCCAGTGCGTCAAGCACCCGCTCGGCGAGCGCGAGCGCCTCGCCGTCGCCGTCGATGTCCTCGGCCAGGATCACGAACTCGTCGCCTCCGAGACGCGCAACGGTGTCGCTGTCGCGCATCAGCTCCGCCAGTCGCTCGGAGACTGATCGCAGCAGGCGGTCGCCGACATCGTGTCCAAGGTTGTCGTTGACCGCCTTGAACCTGTCCAGGTCGATGAACAGCATCGCCACCACACCGTCGCTGCGATGCAGTCGCGCGAGCGCCTGGCGTGCGCGGTCCATCAGCAGCAGCCGATTCGGCAGGCTCGTGAGCGGGTCGTGCAGCGCCTGGCGCTCCAGCCACACGCGGTCGGTGACGTCCTTGGCCGCCGTGTACCAGCTGTCGCCGTCGCGGCGGGCGCTCCACAGCAGCCATCGCCACGAGCCGTCGCGATGCTGGTAGCGCGTGGTGATGTTCTCGAGCTCGCTCGCCACGCTGTCGCGGTCGAGCATCGGTCCGAGCGTCTGCTCGACGTCGTCCGGGTGCACGAACTGGCGGACCGGCCGTTCCCGCAGCTCCTCCCGCGTCCAGCCCAGCAGCTGCTCCCATGCGGGGTTCAGCAGCGTGAAGCGCCCGTCGAGCGAGATCGTCGCCAGCAGGTCGCTGGTCATCTCGAACAGGCGCGCTATGCGTGCCTTGCCGTCGAGCGCCGACTCGATGCTCGCATGGACCTGTGTGCTCGTCGCGTGGGAACCCATTCTTGCTGACCACGTCGGCTCTCCGCGCACGCTTGCTCGGGCCGGCTGCGCCTCACTGGACGGATAGGCCACGCGCGGTGGTGGGCGCTTCGCGACTCAGGAGGCGCTGCCGAGCGGTGCGGCCGACTCCGCTCCGGCGCTCGGTGCGGCCGGCGCAGCGCCGGCAGGGGCGACAGGAGTCAGCTCGCCACGCAGGAAGCGCCAGACAGACAGGCACATCATGATCGTCATGATCACCGCGCTCGACACGCACTCCTCGCAAATGGCGTGGATCGAGTACACCTCGCGATAAGTCAGGTAGGCACTGAAGGCGAAGCCCCCGACCGTCAGCGCGGCGGTGGCAAACCTGGCCCTCTCGCCCTCTGGAGCGAGCAGTGAGGCGAGGATGACTACGTATCCGATCAGTCCGATCAGGGCCACCGGCACGCCGGCAAGCTCGGAATAGGAGGAGGTCTGCACCTTCGTGCAGCTTTCGCCGGCCGTGCACGCCGGCTTGATCCCTGCGTAGTGGACATAGGTCACGTAGCTGGCCACCGCGAGACCGAGGAGCGTGAGCACGATCAGCGTGATCCTCAGGGTCCGCGCGCTCATCGCCGTCCTACGCTTTCAGGAGCTTTTCGACGGCTTCGTTCATGAACCCGGGTTCTTCCGGGTTGCTGTATTCGAGCTTGCTCATCGTGCCACCGCTGCGGCCGATCAGGAACGACGGCGTGCCGTTGAAGCCGGCGTTGCTGGCGGCCTGAGCGTCCGTGGCCGTGACCTGGGTGGCCAGTGTCGGGTCACCGCGGTCGGTGGTCCACTGCGCGAGGTTGAGCCCCGTAACCTGGCTGGCGATGCCCTGGATGTATTTTTCGGTCACGTAGCCCGAGTCCTCTTCTCCCTGCTCGTGGTAGAAGGTCTCGACGAAGTTCCACATCTTGTTCTGCTTGCCCGCAGCCAGCGCCGCGACCTGCTGGGTCTTGAAGACTTCGGGTTCGCGGGTGGCTGTCTCCAACGAGCGGTATTCGATCCGGAGCTTGCCGGTGCGCACCCATTTGGAGATGACCGTAGGCAGGGCGCCGAGCGTGAACTTCTGGCAGATCGGGCACTCCAGATCGCCGAAGTACTGCAGGCTCACGGGAGCCGTCGGCGAGCCCAGGACGTTGCCTTTCTGAGGAATGCCGCCGACGAGCGCGCTGACTTCATTGACGACGGAGTTCCGTTCGTGTGTGCTGGGGATGCTTTTTTTGGAGCCGCCGCCGGTGGCGATCAGGACGACGACGATCGCCACCACCACGACCGACGCCACGATCCCGAGCTGCGTCAGCCGCGTCCGTCGCACGGCGCTCGCGGCTGCGGCCTCCTCCATCGCCTTGCGCTGCGCCCGCGCCTGCTCCCGGCGCTCCTTGCGCGTCAGGTCCGCCTCGTCGCTCTCCACTGGGGTCATAGGGGGAACTTTTACAGATTTCGGCTCAAGCGCGCCTAAGTACCGTTCCGGCAGCTTCTTGAGGGGCGGTCGACCAGTCGATGGATCGGTCTTCGGAACATGCCACGATAGCGAGGTCCATGGGAGGCCGCGAGTGGCGCTCGCCCGTCGCCTGCAAGCCTCTGGTGGCGTTCGCGAGCCCCCGTAGCTCAGCTGGATAGAGCATCGGACTTCTAATCCGACGGTCGCGTGTTCGAATCACGCCGGGGGCACTGATGTTCCTCGCCACGGTGCTGCTGTACACATGTGTGCTCGCGGCGTTGTGTGCCGGCGCGGGGCTGGCGGTGGATCGCTGCAGCGGCGGCTTCCTGCCGGCGCCGCTGCTGCTGAGCGTCGGAGCGGCCGCGCTGATCGGGCTCTCACAGCTGAGCACCGACGTGCCAGCGATCGCTCCCGCAACGCCCTATCTGATGGTGGCGCTCGCGCTCGCGGGGTTGTCGCTCGGGTGGGGGAGGGCGCGAGAGGTCGTGCGGCGCTTGCACGGGCGCCGCTGGCTGGCGGCCGTGCCAGTGGTTGCGTATGCGATCGCTCTTGCTCCCGTGCTCGTGGTGGGCCGCTCGAGCTTCTCCTCGTACATGGCTCTCGCGGACTCGGCCGTGCACCTGATCGGTGCCGACTTCCTGATCGCCCACGGTCGGGACTTCGCGCACCTGGACCTGCACAACTCCTATGGCCGGTTCATCAACGACTACTACAACACGAGCTACCCGTCGGGTGCGGACACGCTGTTCGGCGGCAGCGCGTCGCTGCTGGGCCTGCCCCTGATCTGGGCCTTCCAGCCGTTCAACGCCTTCATGCTGGCCGCCGCCACCGGGCCCTGTTGGATGCTCGCTGGGCGTATGCGGCTCACTGGCGCATGGGCCGCGCTGGCCGCCCTCGCCGCCGTTGCGCCGGCGCTCGTGTACGCCTACGAGCTGCTCGGCGCGGTCAAGGAAATCACCGCTTTGCCGATGCTGCTCACCCTCGGTGCGCTCGTGGTCGCGCATCGGCGCTGGTTGGGCCAAGCGCCCGCCCGCGCGATCCCGTTCGCGCTCGTGCTCGGCGCCGGGGTCTCGGCGCTCGGGCTGGCGTTCGGCGCCTGGGCGCTCGCGGCGGTGGCCGTGCTCGCGGTCCTGCTAGTCGACGATCTGCGCCGGCCACGCGGACGCGCACGTCGCGTGCTCCCGCTGGTAGCGGTCGCTGTGGCCACGCTGCTGGTCGCCGCATGGCCGACCTGGGCTGAACTGTCGGCGGCGCTGCGGGTCGCGCAGGCGATCGCCTCGACGAGCAACTCGGGCAACCTGCATGCGCCGCTGCGCGCCATACAGGTGCTTGGCGTGTGGCTGAACGGCAGCTACAAGCTGGCTCCGGCGGGCGCCGCCCTGCTCGCCACCCACGTGCTGATCGCGCTCGCGCTGGTCTCGGCGCTGCTCGGCGCCGTGCATCTCTCGCGCATCCGCGCGTATGCGCTGGCCGGCTGGATCGCGCTGACGCTGCTGGCCTCGCTGGCGGTCAGCGAGTCGGTGACCTCCTGGGCTGACGCCAAGACGCTCGTGCTCACCTCGCCGGTGGCAATGCTGCTGGTGTGGGCGGGCGTTGCCGCGCTGCTGGCCTCGCCGCGCCGGCTGATGCTGCGCCCGGCCGCCGGGCTGCTGGCGCTCGCGCTCGTCGGCGGGGTGCTGGCCTCCGACGCGCTCCAATACCACAGCTCCGATCTGGCGCCGACCGCGCGCTATGAAGAGCTCGCGTCGCTGAACGCGCGCTTCGCAGGCAAGGGTCCGGCGCTGTTCACCGACTTCGACGAATACTCGATGTACGTGCTGCGCAGCTTGGACGTGGGCGGTCCCGACTTCGTCTACCCGCCGGCTGCGCTCGCGGCGGCGGCGGGCGGCCACGGCGACCCCGTGGACCTGAACCGCGTGCCGCCGAGCGCCCTCCTGTCCTACCCGCTGATCGTCAGCCGTCGCGATCCGGTGGCCAGTCGCCCGCCGTCGGCGTACCGGCTGGTGTGGCAGGGCTCCTACTACCAGGTGTGGCGCCGCCTTCCGGGGGCTCCCGCGGCGGAGGTTCACGTCGGCCTCGCCGGCTCGCCGGCGCTGCAGTGCGCGCGCATCGCCAGCGTCGCGCGCCAGGCCGTGGCCGGCGAGCGCCTGATCGCCGCCCAAGCCCCGGAGCTGGTAGGGATCTCGCTGGCGCGCGCCATGCACCCGGCTCGCTGGGGTCACGAGCGCGAGGGCCTGGTGATGAGCACGTCGGGCCGGCTGTCGGCGAGCTTCACGCTGCCGGCACCGGGCGCCTGGCAGGTGTGGGTCCAGGGCCAGATCATGCCAGCGGTGGCGCTGAGCGTGGACGGGCGGCAGATCGCCTCGATCGCGGGGCAGCTCGACGGCAACTCGCTGGTGCCGAACACCGTGCCGCCGATCACCGTAGAGCTGGCCGCCGGACGCCACCGCCTATCGGTCACGCGCCTCGGCTTCAGCCTGGCCCCCGGCGACGGCGGCGCGGCGGTGCTCGACGCGATCAACCTGGCGCCCGCCGACACCGACCCGCGCGGCCCGCTGCGCGCTGTCGCGCCCGCGCAGTGGCGGGCGTTGTGCGGACGCCGCTACCAGTGGGTCGAGCTCGTCCGCCGTCAGGGCACAGCGAACGCATCCAAATCATAAAAATCATCTCCATCGGGGCGCGAACGTAGTCTGTCGGGCGTGAGCCACCCGCGCGAATCCGCCGGCATCGACCAGATCCTGCTCGGCGACAACCTGCAGCTGCTGCCCGCGTTCGCCGCGGAGTCGTTCCAGCTCGTGTATGTCGACCCGCCGTTCAACACCGGCAAGGTGCAGGCGCGCAGGACGATGCAGGCGTCGCGCGACGCCGACGGCGAGCGCACGGGCTTCCAGGGCCGGCGCTACACCACGCGGCTGCTCGCCGAGTCCAGCTACAGCGACTGCTTCGACGACTACCTCGCGTTTCTCGCGCCGCGCCTGGAGCAGGCGCACAGGCTGCTGGCGCGCGAGGGCACGTTGTACTTCCACATCGACTACCGCGAGGCACACCATTGCAAGCTGTTGCTCGATGAGATCTTCGGGCGCGAGTGCTTCCTCAACGAGATCATCTGGGCGTACGACTATGGCGCTCGCACCAGGCGCCGCTGGCCGGCCAAGCACGACACGATCCTCGTCTACGTCAAGGACCCAGCCGCGTACTTCTTCGACTCCGCGGAGGTCGACCGCGAGCCATACATGGCTCCTGGCCTGGTCACTCCCGAGAAGGCCGTCAGGGGCAAGCTGCCGACGGACGTGTGGTGGCACACGATCGTGCCAACCAGCGGGCACGAGAAGACGGGCTACCCCACCCAGAAGCCCGAGGGGATCGTGCGCCGCATGGTTCGCGCGTCCACGCGCCCGGGCGACTGGTGCCTTGACTTCTTCGCAGGCAGCGGCACGCTCGGAGCGGTGGCCGCGCAGTTGGGTCGTCACTACGTGCTGATCGACTCCAACCCCGAGGCCGTTGAGATCATGCGCGCGCGCCTGCGCGAGGCGCCAAAGGCCGCGAGCGCGCGATTGGCCGGCGCGGGGCCGGGCGCTGCGCGAACGGCCGGCGGATCTCCGAAGTAGAGCGCGGCGTCGCGCGCGCCGAAGTGCGAGCCTTTTGCGCATGTACCACGTGGAGCTGCGCCAGTTCCCCCACAACATGTGCCGCTTCAACCTGATCGACGCCGAGCTGCGCGCGATCGTCGAGCCATGGGCGCGCGAACAGGTGGTCGAGTTCGGCGAACGCAAGTGGAGCTCCCAGACCGCCAGGATCACGATCCTGGATGGGCCGCGCATCCCGCTCGAGCAGCTGACGATGGGTCGCGGCTGGCGCGCCGCGCAGCGCCAGAGCGAGGACGTCACCGACCAGGTGCTTGCGGCCGCCAGGGAGGCGCTCGCGGCCGCACCGACCGCGCCGGCGCCGGCTTCCACGCAAGCGCCCTGGCAGGCACCGCCGGTAGCGCAACCGGCGCCGCTCGCAGACCCGCTCGCGCTCGGCGTGCTGGCCGATCTCCGATCGGTCGCCTCGCTGCTCGGTGAGGACCCAGGACGACTGCTGTCTGCGTGGAGAGAGGTCGCCGCGCGCTCGAGCGGCCTGTCCCCGAGCGAGAGCCTCGCGCTCGCCGAACGACAGATCCGCTCGTGACGTAGGCCTGCCCGCGGCCATGCGCCGGCGGCTGGCAGGCTCGCTAAACTCCGATCCTCAACCCGTGGTGGGCGTAGCTCAGTTGGTAGAGCTCCTGGTTGTGGTCCAGGCGGTCGTGGGTTCGAGCCCCATCGCTCACCCCTCACGAAGTGGCTGTAAATCCGGTGGTTTTGGGTTTGGGGGCTGATGGTGGAGGATCTGGTTGGGGTCCAATTGGGGTCCAATTTATTTTTCGAAGGGGAGTGTTCCTGGGATTGATCGTGTCCCGATAGCGGGATCTGATTGGATGCGTCCATGGGTGACGTGGTCGATCCGGTCGGCCTTGCTGATCAGACGGAGCTCTTCATCGCGCTCGTCGCTGCCGTCGGCACGGACGTCGGGATGATCAGCGAGGAGGTAGGCATCGAGCTCGCTGAGTACGGATACACGGTGCATGCGCTACGGCTCAGCGAGTACTTGGCCGAGGAGGCAGGCGAGGACTTCAGGCAGAAGCAGTTCGACGAGCAGCTGTGGGACGCGATGACCGCGGGCGATGAGTTGCGGGCATCCTGGGACCGCAGCGACGCCTTGGCGCTGCATGCGATCAGCGACATCGTCGCGACGCGCGAGCAGATCTCGCCGCCTTTGGCAGACGACGCGCAGCCCGGCTACCTAGACCGGCACGCGTTCGTGTTGCGTTCGCTCAAGACGCCGGATGAGCTTGAGACGTTGCGAGCGATCTACGGCCCGCGGTTGGTAGTGATCGCGGCCTACAGTCCCAAGGACCAGCGGCTTGAGTACCTCGCGACACAGATCGAGGGGTCGCGCGGCACGAAGGACCGCTCGACGTGGGTGCACCAGCCGGAGGAGCTGATCGACCGAGACGAGAAGGAGGAGCGCGCACGCGGCCAGGATGTCAGCGGCACGTTCCATCGCTCCGACTTCTTCGTTCGCGGCTGGAGTCGTGAGGTCGCCCGTCAGGACATTCAGCGGACGATGGAGATCCTTTTCGGTTCGCCATTCCGGACGCCAACGCGCGACGAGCACGGCCAGTTCCTTGCGGCGGGCGCCGCGCTGCGCTCGGCCGAGTTCGGACGTCAGGTCGGCGCGGCGATCGCGACTCCGGAGGGGTCGATCATCGCGGTCGGGACCAACGAGGTGCCGAAGGCTCACGGCGGGTCGCACTGGGAGGAGGATGGCGCGGGCAACCGGGACTTCGAGGTCGGCAACATCGACACCAACCGCAAGCACTTCGACGAGCTGGCGCGACAGCTCACTGATCGAGTCGATGAGCACATGAACCAGCTCGTCGCGTCACTCGGCGCTGGAGATCCCCCGGCCAAAGCATCTCTCCAGGCGCTGAGGACGCAGGTGTGCGACGCGCTGCCCAGCGAGCTTTGGAGCGGCGGGCTGAAGGATCTGACCGAGTTTGGCCGGGCCGTGCATGCCGAGATGAACGCATTGCTCGACGCGGGTCTGCGAGGTGTTCCTGTCGCCGGGGCGACGCTGCACAGCACGACGTTCCCGTGCCACAACTGCGCACGGCATATCATCGGAGCGGGGATTGCGCGGGTCGTGTTCATCGAGCCGTACACGAAGAGCCGCGCAGAGCAATTGCACGCCGACGCGGCGACGATCGCTCGCTCCGAGCGAGATCCCGACAAGGTTGCCTTCGAGCCGTTCGTTGGGGTTGCCCCGCGCCGATATCTCGAGATGTTCGACGCTGCGGCTCGCGAGCGACTCGGACACCTTGCGCGTAAGGACGAGACTGGACACAAGCACGAGTTCGTCAAGAAGCAAGCCTTCCCCGTGTTCGTCGATGCCGGACTACCGCAGTTCAGTCCGGAGCCGCGGGAGTATCGGATCAAGGAGCTGCTCGCGCTCGACCATTTCGCCGAGCACACCGACGCGCGAGGCGATTCCGTCCGGAACGGCAGCCAAGCTACCGGCAGCGTTTAGGAGATATCCGAGGAGACGACATGGCAGACGCACAAGCCCGTAAAGCAGCAATCAAAAAGGCGAGTTCACAGGTGCGAACCGGCGGCATCTTCGTACGCGGGAGCAGTGCGACCGGCGCCTTCCGGTCAGGACGGTCTGCGACGGTCATGTCCGTGGGACGGTCTAGCACGGCGGCTAAGGTCTCGCCGAAGAAATCCAGCTAACCGCTCTCAAGCAGGCCGTGTAGTAGCGCCTCGGGTGGCATCTCGAACGCGTCGAGCAGGCGCAGGAGGGTTGTGAGTCTGATCTCGCGCTTACCGCACTCGATCCTTGAGATCTGCACGGCGGCGAGCCCGGTCCGGGCGGACAGGTCCTCTTGGGTCCATCCCCGCTCGTGGCGTGCGCGGCGGACGTTCTCGCCGAACTGCTTGATCACGTCGTCCATGTCGGCATCTTCGACGCTTAGAACCAAACAGGCCATGACCAAAGCGGTAAGCTAAGGGCGAGCAACCAAACAAAAGTGCCCCCGCGCCGCGTCAACGGCCGGGGGCTTGGCTTGGAAAGGATCACGCCTTCCCATGCAGCCGGAGGATAACCCGCGAGTTGCGCCCCCGGTCGTGGCGATCTACGGCCAGGAGAGCGAAAACGAAGTGCTGGCCGACGAGCTGGCGCTTGACGGCTACGACGTACGACTGGTCAGCGACCCCGCGATGCTCGGTGAGGTCGACCTGATCGTGTTCGGTCGCACGTCGCAGAGACGCGCAAGTCTCGACGCTCTACGAGCCGTGCGCCAGGGCCAGCTCGCGGACTCCGGTGCCCGCATCCTGTGGATGAGCACCAGCACCGACGCCACGGACACGCTGCGCGCGTTCGAGGCCGGCGCCGATGACGTGATCCGCGCCCCGTTCGTCTACGCCGAGCTGCTGGGCTTCCGTTCAAGTACCGGCGGCAAGCCGACTTCAAGTAGAGCCCGGCAATCCGGGCGATCACGATGGCCGCCACCGGCGGCGACCATCCCGCCGAAGCCCGTTTTGGGCCCGAACGCGCCCGAACATTCCCGCCAACAGCGCCAGGCGCACCATCGCGGCCAGGGGCTCCCGCCGGTGGTGCTTCGAGTGGCTTCGAGGAGTGGTGCTGAGGGAGCGAGCGGCGTGCCCTACGCCGCCAGCGCGAGGGGCGGCGGCGCCCCGGAGCCACCGCCGCCTGCAGCCGGTGCCGCTCGCGCGGCCTGCCTGAGCCGTTGCTCTTTGGCGATGGCGTGCATGGCGCAGAAGACCTGTAGGAGGTCGCGCTCGGCCTGCTCGCGGGAGCGGTGCCAGCTCTTCTCCTTGAGCAGCCCGAAGCGCGTCACGAGCGCCCCGTGGAAGCCCTCGTTGTGGCCGAAGCGCGCGGAGCCGTAGGCAGCGCTCACCGGGTCGTTGAAGGTCAGGGGGTTGCCGATGCGCCAGTCGATAAGGTGGCGGTCGTCCTCCAGGGCCTTTTCCACGCCGCGCCTCTTGCCGCTCCCGTAGGGCCGCCACTGCCCTGCCGTCAGGCAGACCGAGCCGCATTTCGGGCAGGAGCCCTCCAGCCGCGCCACGGCATCGCCGTCCGCCTTCGTCGCGGCGCGCCGGAACGACTTGCCCTGTCCGCACTCGCAGCCCAGCTCGTGGTGGCCGTTGAGGTGCCACTTCGGGTGGCGGCGGATGGCCAGGCGCGCGTCGTCCTTGCGCTTGGCGTTCGCCGTCGAGCGCGGGACATCGGCGTGCGAGACGGGGTGGCAGTTGGGGATGTAGCCGGCACGGTGGACGGCCTCACGCATGTGTCCGCCCGAGTACGCGGCGTCGCAGGCCATGACCCGGACGACCTCGTCGCCCAGGCGTGGTGTGACGACCCGCCGCCACTCGTCTTCGAGGATGTGGCGCGCCGTCTGCGCCTCGGGCTCGTTGATGGGCGTCAGGCGCGCGACCAGCGGCAGCCCGGTCTGCGTGACCGCCGCCACGAGGCAGAAGCCGTGCCCGTCCTTGCCGGCGTTGCCCGTCGTGCGCGGGCGATAGCCGCCACCCGAGAGCGTGGGGGGCTTGACTTCGCCCGTCGCGCGCTTCTTGCGCTCGAAGGACGTGTAGTGCGAGAGCAGCATCGAGCCGTCCCAGTGGACGAGCCGGGCCTCCTCTGACAGCTGCTCGTCCCACTCCTTGAAGTGCTCCTCCACCAAGCGCTCGAAGAGCACGCGGTAGGCGCTCGTGTGCCGCTGGAGCCCGAAGCGCCGCTTGTGGCGCCAGACGGTCGTCTCGGAAGGCACGCCTTCCCTGCTGCGCACGAGGCTCAAGCCGGCGCCCACGCGCTGGCGTGGGTGGTCGAAGCCGAGGGCTTCGCGGTCGCACCCGGCGCGGTCGCCGGCCAGGAGCGTCCGTGCCTCTCCCCAGGTGGCGGCGCCCACGAGGCGCGCGTAGAGCAGGCAGGACTCCAGCTCGGTCGAGTCGTAGGCCGGCGCCGGACCCTTGCGGGGGCGCTCGGCGTCGAGCGCGTCTAGGAGAGGCTGCATGACCTCCTGCCAGGCAGGCGTCCGCATGACCATGACGACCTTCTCGCCGACGCACACATCTGCCAGCTCAGGCCGGCGGTCGGCGTAGGGCACGTCGCCTTTGAGCACCTGGGGGAACAGGCCCCACTTGAGCCGGCGCTGGCGTTCGCTCGCAGCCAACGTCGCGGCCTATGCGCCCGTCGCCCAGTCGCGAACGAGCCTCGCCCGTGCGTGCCTTCCCATTCCGGGACGCTAGGGGCGGCCCGTGGTGCGAACGCCGTTGGCGTGGCCTGGGCGCCATCTTGCAAGACGCCCCCGAGAGCCGCCCTCCATCGGCCGTGGTCGCCTGCCATCCTGGCTCGCATGGCCAACCCCCTGACGGAGTCCGAGCGGCGCTTCGCCTCCTACCTCGAAGCTCACGGCTACCTCTTCGAGCACGACCTCGACTGGCGCGAGCGCTTCCCCGACGTGGCCACGGACAAGAGCCCCGACTTCCTCGTCAGCCGAGCGGGCGAGCCGCTGGCGATCTGCGAGGTCAAGGAGTGGCGCTCCTCAGCGGTGGACCGGCGCCTGGCTGTGCAGCGCTTCGGCTCCTTCAGCAGCGAGGAAGTGCACCAGACCGCCGCCGACGCGGTGCAGGCCGCCGCCGGCGAGCAGCTACGGCCCTTCGCTGGCGCGGGGCTGCCCCTCGTCGTGGTGCTCGCCAACCCGTACCACCGCGTCGTGCCGCTCGACCGCGACGACATGGCCCGCTCGCTGTTCGGCACCACCGACGAGGTGCAGGCCGGGCCGGGTGGCCTCGTGCGCCGCGTCTCCGTCGGCG
>Ga0187890_10000869_pt1 | contig 21934 bp, 17 predicted proteins | sample June2016WEW_21_1_FD_133005 | JGI IMG/M metagenome (GOLD analysis project Ga0187890, IMG submission 133005) | Peatland microbial communities from SPRUCE experiment site at the Marcell Experimental Forest, Minnesota, USA - June2016WEW_21_10 | ecosystem: Environmental > Terrestrial > Soil >... | reverse complement strand
GACGCACAGGTCGATCATGGCCTGCGCCGGGTGCACGCCCCGAGACCGGGCCACGTCGGCCACGGAGGGATTCGGGGGTAGCCCCTGCTCGTAGACCTTGATGCCCTCGAAGTCCGGCGGTCGGGCCTGGGCGCCGACGCCCGTCCACCGCTCGTACTGGGCATTGACGGCGCCGTCGACCAGGGGCCGGCGCAGGTCCGGGTCGCCCAGGATCCGCACCTGCTCGTCGACGGGCAATCGGCGGAGATCGTGCCACGAGGGGAGGAGGTCGAAGGGGAGCTTGGTCTTCAACGACAGCAGCACCGAGATGCCCCGGCAATGCGTTTGCGCGATGACCCTGCCCCCGGCGGCAGCGGCCTCGTCCAGAAAGTCGAGCAGATACCCCGACGATCGGGTTGCCACCAGTCCGAAGGTGATAGGGACATGGCTCTCGGCGGCCAGGACCCGCATGCGGGCCAGGGCTTGTCTGCGTTCTTCGGGATCGGGGGCGGCCATGGCGCCGTCGGTGCCCTCGAAGATGCCGCTCCCCGCCGCGCCCATGACGTGCACGAGCTGGACGACCTCGTCCCATGACGCCAGGCGTGAGGCCACGGGTCGGTTGTCCGATGTCTCGTGATGCTGACTGCGCGACGTCGAGAACCCGATGGCGCCGGCCGCGAGCGCCTCGGCGAGTTGGCGCTTCATGACGACGAGGTCCTCCGGGGTGGACTCCTCCTCGAAGGCGCGCTCCCCCATCGCCCAGGTGCGCAGCGCCGAGTGCCCGATGTTGGCGGCGAAGTTGATGCCCTTCGGAAGACCGTCGACAGCGTCGAGGTACTGCGGGAACGTCTCGAAGCTCCAGTCGATCCCCGCCGCCAGGGCGGCGGGGTCCATGTCCTCGGCACGTTCGAGGTTCCGCACCACCAGGGCGCGCTGATCGGGCCGCACCGGGGCGAGGGTGAAACCGCAATTCCCCATGACCGCCGAGGTCACCCCGTGCCAACACGAGCTGGCCCCGGTGGCGTCCCAGAACACCTGGGCGTCCATGTGGGTGTGGCCGTCGATGAAACCCGGGGTGACGACGTGACCCTCGGCATCGATCTCCCGGGCGCCGCGCTGGGGGACCCGTCCGACGAAGGCGATCCGGCCGTCGACGATGCCCACGTCGGCCCGGAACGACCCGAGACCAGAACCGTCCACCACGGTCCCGTTGCGGATCACCGTGTCGTATGGCATCAGGCCCCTCGATGACGGCAGCGAGTAATGCGCATATATTAGGCCCCGATGGGTTCCTCCGCCGACATCCGCCGCGGGCTTGGCCACCCCGTGATCGACATCGACGGGCACATGGCCGAGCATCTCCCCACCTTGGCGCCCTACCTGGAGCGCGAGGGGCTCTCTGTCGACCATCCCTCGTTGCGACGGCTGCTCCCGGCCCACGGGGGGACCGACGTCACCTGGCACGATCAGACCCCCGAGGAGCGAGCCGCCACCCGGACGCCGCGGGGCCCGTGGTGGAGCTCGCCGGCCCGTCAGACGATCGACCTCGCCACCGCGCTGTTCCCGCCCTTGCTCTACGAGCGACTCGACGAGCTGGGCCTCGACTTCTCCGTGGTGTACCCGAGCCTTGGGCTCGCCTTCCTCCACACCGCGGACGATCGCTACCGCCGAGGCCTGTGCCGTGCCCTCAACCGGTGCAACGCCGAAACCTTCGCGCCCTTGTCCGATCGGCTCACCCCGGTGGCGGCCATCCCGATGCACACGCCCGAGGAGGCGGTGGCGGAGCTCGACTATGCGGTGACGACACTGGGCTTCAAGGCCGTGCTGTGCGCCGGCTATGTCCAGCGGCCCTTTGCCGCACTGGCGGGCAAGGACCCCGAGGTGTCGAACTACGCCTTCTGGCTCGATCAGTTCGGCATCGACTCCGCCTACGACTACGACCCGGTGTGGGCCAAGGCCCAAGAGCTCGGCGTTTCCGTCGCCTTCCACTCCGGCTTCATCGGGATGACCCCGTACCGCTCGATCTCGAGCTACGTGTTCAACCACCTGTCGATGCTGGCCGAGGGGCAACAGTCCCTGGCCAAGTCCCTCTTCCTGGGTGGGGTCACCCGGCGCTTCCCCGCTCTCAACTTCGCCTTCCTCGAGGGCGGCGTGGCCTGGGCCGCCGCGCTCTACAGCGACCTCGTGGGCCACTGGGAGAAGCGGAACCTCTCCGCTCTGCGCCAGAGCCTCGACCCTGCGCTCATCGATCGCGCCCTGCTGGCCGAGATGGCGGCGCGTTACGCCCCTGACGCTCCGACGATCGATCGCCGCCTCATGAGGCGGCCCGCCGAGCCCCCGGACATGCTCGACGAGTTCGCGGCCTGTGGGATCGGTGCGGTGAGCGACATCAAGGAGCTCTTCGTCGACCCCTTCTATTTCGGCTGCGAGGCCGACGATCCGCTCACCTCGATGGCGTTCAACACCAAGGTCAACCCCCTCGGCGCCGAGCTCAACGCCATGATGGGGTCCGACATCGCCCACTGGGACGTCCCCGACATGACCGAGGTGCTCCAAGAGGCCTGGGAGATGGTCGAGCACGAGTGGATCGACAGCGCCGCCTTCGAGAAGTTCACGTTCCGGAACCCGGTCAGGTTCTATGCCGGCACCAACCCCGCCTTCTTCAAGGGGACCGCGGTGGAGGCGGCCGTCGACCGGTTCCTGGCCGAGGCGTGAGTGCTTGACCTCCTGCTTGAGGGGGGCACCGTCGTCGACGGCACCGGCGCGGCTGCGCAGACCTCCGACGTCGGCGTGCGCGACGGGCGCATCGTCTTGCTCGACAGCACCGTCGAGCCCTCGCGCCGGACCATCGACGTGCGGGGAAAGGTCGTGTGCCCGGGCTTCGTCGACGTCCATACCCACTACGACGCCCAGCTCCTGTGGGACCCCACGGCCAGCCCCTCGATCCTCCACGGCGTCACCACCGTGCTCGGCGGCAACTGTGGGTTCTCCATCGCCCCCCTCGGGCCCGACGACGCCCCCTACATCCAGCACATGATGGCGGTGGTCGAGGGCATCCCCATCGAAGCCCTCGAGAGCGTCGGTCCGTGGGACTGGAGGTCGTTCGACGACTACCTGTCCCGCCTGGACCACGGCATCGCCGTCAACGCCGGCTTCCTCGTCGGGCACTCCACGGTCCGGCGCGTCGTCATGGGAGACGCCGCCACCCGGGGCGCGGCGAGCCCAGAGCAGGTCACCGCCATGATCGCGTTGGTGGAGCAGTCCCTGGCGGGAGGAGCGCTCGGGTTCTCGTCCTCCCTCGGCGAAGGTCACCTCGACGGGGAGGGCCGTCCGGTTCCCTCCCGGTCGGCCGACCACGCCGAGCTCGTGGCTCTGGCCGGGGCGCTGCGCCTCCACGCCGGCACGACCCTGGAATTCATCCCGACGGTGGGCCCCATCCCCGACGAACGCATGGAGCTCATGGCCGACATGTCGCTGGCGGCGGACCGGCCGCTCAATTGGAACCTCCTGGGCAGCCTGGCGTCGGAGGAGATCTATGAGCAGCAGCTCGTGGCGTCAGACGTCGCCGCCGCCCGGGGCGCGCATGTCATCGCGCTGGCCCTGCCCGACATGATGCGGATGCGCGCCGACAACCTTCTGCCGGGCCTGGCCGGTTGGCGCCACGTGCTGGAGCTCGAGGAGAACGGCCGGCGAGCCGCCGCCGCCGACCCCGAGGCCCGGGCCATCTTGCGGGCCGGCGCCGAGAAGTTCGCCCGCAGGGCCGTCGGCGTGCTCGCCGATTTCGACCTCATGGAGGTGGCCGACGAAGGATCGGTGTGGATGGGTCGGTCCCTGGCAGAGATCGCCGAGGCTCGTGGCACCGACGTGGTGGACGTCCTCATCGACGTCGTCCTCGTGGAAGAGCTGACGCTCTACATGGTCCTGCCGTCGCTGGCTCCGTCCCTGGGCCGCTCCGAGGAAGGATGGCGGGTCCGCACCTCGGTGTGGAAGGACCCCCGGGTGATGCTGGGCGGCTCCGACGCCGGCGCGCACGTCGATCTGATGTGCCACGCCAACTACCCGACGGTGGTGCTCGGTGAGGTCGTCCGTGATCGGGGCCTGCTCTCGATGGAGGAAGCGGTGGCGATGATGACGGACCGACCCGCCCGCCACTACGGGTTGCGACACCGGGGCCGGGTCGCGCCGGGGTGGCACGCCGATCTCGTGGTCTTCGACCCCGGGCGCGTCGGGAGCCAGCCTGCGCAGAGCCTCCACGACCTCCCCGGCGGGGGCGAACGGCTCTCCGCCACCGCACGCGGCGTCGAGCACGTCTTCGTCGGAGGCCACGAGGTCGTCCGGGCCGGGCAGGTCACCGGGGCGAGACCCGGGACGGTCTTACGATCCGGTCGGGACACCGACACGGTGTCCCTGGCCGACCTCAGGCGGTAGCGGCCCCGTCGATGACGAGCGTGGTCCCGCTGACGGTGGCGGCGTCGTCCGAGGCCAGGTACGCGACCGCCGCGGCGACCTCGTCGGGGTCGATGAGACGCTTCATCGGAGACGACGCCCGGGACAACAGCGCCATGTCCGCACCCTCGGGGACCTTGAAATTGCGGAGGAAGGGGGTGTCGACGGACCCCGGGCACACGGCGTTGACCCGAACCCCGGCTGAGGCGAGCTCGATCGCCATCGACTTGGTCAACATGATCACGCCTCCCTTCGAAGCACAGTATGCGGCGTTGTAGGGCGTGGCCCGCAGACCGGCCACCGACCCCATGTTGACGATGACTCCTCTGGTGTCGAGCAGAGCGGGGAGCGCGTGCTGCGACAGCAGGAACGTCCCGGTGAGGTTGACGTCGATGACCTGGCGCCATTCCTCGAGAGTCAGGTCTCCGATCAGTCGGGAGATACCGACGCCGGCCACGTTGACGAGCACGTCGAGTCGCCCGTGGCGCTCGAGGACCACGGCCACCGCCCGGGCGCACGATGTGGGGTCCCTCACGTCGCAGATGACCTCGCCGGCGACCTCGGTCACGTCGGCGCGCACGACCGTCGCTCCCTCGTCCTCGAGCCGGGCCGCCACCGCCGCGCCGATACCGCTCGCCGCGCCCGAGACGAGCGCCACTCTCCCTTCGAACCGTGTCATCTCGTCGATGGTAGTGCCGGCATGCGCGCCCATTACTGTGACGCTCCATGGGATCTCTCGACGGAAAGGTCGCCGTCGTCACCGGTGCCGCGGCCGGGATAGGCAGAGCGTCGGCCCAGATCTTCGCCCGCGAGGGTGCCCGGGTGGTGGTGGCCGACGTGGACGAGGATGGCGGCCGCGAGACCGTCGCGCTGATCGAGGCGACCGGTGCGCAAGCCAGCTTCGTCCGGACCGACGTGAGCGTGAAAGACGACGTCACGGCGATGGTGCAGCATGCGCTCGACACCTACGGCGGGCTCGACTGCGCCCACAACAACGCCGGGATGGCGGCACCCATGGCCCCGCTGGCGGACTACCCCGACGACGGCTGGGACCGCACCCTGGCGGTGATGCTCACCGGCGTCTACTACTGCATGAAGGCCGAGATCCCCGCCATGCTGGCCCGGGGTGCGGGCGCCATCGTCAACACCGCGTCGGGGGTCGGCCTCGTCGGGTACCCGAACCAGGCGGCCTACACCGCCTCGAAACACGGCGTGGTCGGGCTGACCAAGGTCGCGGCCCTCGACTACGGCGCCAGGGGGGTGCGGGTCAATGCCGTCTGCCCCGGGACCGCTCGCACCCCCATGGTCGATCGGGCCCTTCGACACGACCCCTCGATCCACGAGCACCTGCAGGCGCTGCATCCCATCGGACGCATCGGGGAGGCCTCCGAAGTGGCTGAGGCCGCGGTGTGGCTGTGCACGCCGGCGGCGTCGTTCGTGCTCGGGGTGGCGCTCCCGGTCGACGGGGGCTATGTCGTCCCGTGAGAACGACGGAGACGACCGGGACGGTCACACGCCTCGCCGATCAGGGTCACCTGATCGGCGACGCCTGGGTATCGAGTGACGCGGCCGGCGTCTACGACCACCGCTACGCCGCCACCGGCGTCGTCCAGGCCCGTGTCGGGTTGGCCGGGGCCGACGACGTGGACGCGGCCGTCGGCGCGGCGCGTGCTGCCCAGCGGGAGTGGGCCGCCCTGCGCCCGGTGAAGCGGGCCGCGGTGCTGTTCGGTTTGGCCGAGCTCCTCGAACGCCACGGGTCCGAAGCCGCCGAGCTCGCCGCCCTCGACAACGGCACCCCCGTGCGTGTCATGAACCCGGGCTTCTACGCCGCGGCCTGGGTGCGGTACTACGCCGGCTGGTGCGACAAGCTCGACGGCGAGGTGATGTCGGCCGAGCCCGGGCTCACCTACGTTCGTCTCGAACCCTACGGCGTCGTGGCCGTGATACCCCCCTGGAACGGGTCCATGATGGGCATGGGTCAGAAGTGCGGGCCCGCCCTGGCGGCGGGGAACACCGTTGTCGCCAAGCCACCCGAGGTGGCTCCCTTCGGGATGCTCCGATTCGCCGAGCTCGCTCTCGAGGCCGGCCTGCCACCGGGTGTGCTCAACGTCGTCGTGGGCGGGGCCGCCACGGGCTCGGCCCTGGTCACGCATGGGGACGTCGACAAGATCAGCTTCACCGGAGGAGGGGCCACGGCCCGGGCGCTCATGACGTCGGCCGCCCGCAATCTCACACCCCTCGCCCTCGAGCTCGGCGGCAAGTCACCGAACATCGTCTTTCCCGACGCTGATCTCGACAACGCGGCCACGATGGCGGCGGTCGTCGGGACCGCACTTCTCTCGGGCCAGGGCTGCGCCCTGCCGACCCGGCTCTACGTCCACGACGACGTCTACGACGAAGTCGTGGACAAGTTGCTCGCCACGCTCCGGTCCCTGGTGGTCGGCGACCCCCTCGACCCGGCCACGTTCGTGGGCCCGGTCGTCACCGAGGAGGCGATGGACCGGGTCTTGGCCGTGGTCGACCGGGCCAGATCCGACGGTGCCACGCTGCTGGCCGGCGGGACGCGACTGGGAGACGATCTCGCCGACGGGTGGTTCGTGGCGCCCACCGTCTTCGGTGACGTCGACCACGACAGCGACCTCGCCCGCAACGAGGTGTTCGGTCCCGTCCAAGCCGTCCTGCGATTCAGCTCCGAGGACGACGTGCTGGCCCAGGCGAACGACAGCCCCTTCGGGCTCGGCGCCTACCTCCACACGCGCGACGCCGGTCGCATCCACCGCTTCGTGGCGGAGCTGCAGTGCGGAACGGTGATCGTCAACGGGAGGGGCGCGCTGTCACCGACGACCCCGTTCGGCGGCTACAAGCAGAGTGGATTCGGCCGCGAGGGCGGTCGGGCCGGGATCGAGGAGATGGTGCAGAGAAAGACCGTGATGGTGGCGCCCTAGGCGTCTCGAACCGGGGCGGCCCGCAGTCCCCCCGACCAATCCCCGGGACACCAGTGGGTCCCAGGGCCCAGGCCCTCGGATCGGCCGGGAAATCACCGCCGATCCCACCGTCGCCGGATCGGTCCCGATCGAGGCCGGATCGAGGCAACATCAGGGCCCTGACCTGCCCGGATATACCGCGGGTCAAGGACGGGGTCTGCCCTGTCGAAGACATTGCTGAGCCAATGGAAGCCATACGCCCCAGTCAACGCGGCGACGACACCCGGTCAGCCGAAAATGACTCGAGATCCACGGTGGAACTCGAGGAGCCAAAGCGCGACTCGAGAGCCCCGAGTCGCCGACACCCCGGGGTCCGGCTCCTGCTCACCTTGGTGGTCCTCTTGCCCATGCTCGCCACCGGAATCCTCATCCTGTCTTCGGCCAACTCGGCATGGAGGTCCCGCCAGAACGCCGAGATCGTGGCCAAAGACGCCACCGCCTTGCAGGTCGTCGCCTCGGCCCGGGCCCAGATGAACTCACTGGAGGTCCCGCTTTCGGCCGTGTCCTACGCCGCCCAGATCGGCATCAGCGAGCCCGTGCTCGACACGCTGCTGCACCCGGCCATCCCCTTCAGCACGCAGCTGGCCCAGGGAACCGCCACGATCGCCGGCTTCCCGACGTTCTCCTCGACACCGACCCTCAGAGCAGACGTCGCACAGTTGAAGGCGATGATCCCGAAGGTCGCCTCCCGGTCCGTCTCTTTCGACGACGTCCACGCCTTCCTCACCAAGATGGCCGTTGACATCGACACCATCTGGTACAAGGACTACAACCGGCTCCAGTCCGACACCGCCTCGTGGCGACCACCGGGGTCGTTCGAGGTTCACACCTCGGCACTGCGCCAGACCTACCAGGCCTTCCTGGCCGGTGGTCACGAGATCGAAGGTGCCATCTTCGTCCTCGAAGGCATCGGGCCCGCCGACTCCAAGCAGGAGTTGATCCAGGGTGCGGGTGAGTACCAGACCGCCACCAGCGAGTTCGCCGGCGAGTTGAGCCCCAAGGCGGAGCAGGCCTGGCGCCACCTGCAGACCGATCCTTCGGATCGACAGTTCTCGGCCACCATCCAGCAGGGGCTCACCGTGGCCCTCACCGGTTCGAAGCCACCCTTCGTCGACAACCCCACCTTCGCCGGCACCTCCATGACGCCGGGGATCCACTACCTCGTCGACGTCAACAAGCTCGTGACGGCGGCATCGCAGGATCTCCACGACACGGCCCTGGCCCAGGCGTCGGCCGCCACGGGTCGCCTCGTGAGCGAGCTCCTCTTCCTGGCCCTGTTGGCCCTGGTCGGCTTCGGCGGTGTGGTCGTCGGTGGTCGCGTGCTGACCCGACCGCTCAAGAAGCTGGCCGCCGCGGCCCTTCAGGTCCACAGCGGCGAGTTCGACCTCGAGCGGCTGCCCGACTCCGGACCCCGCGAGGTCGTCACCACCACCGAGGCGTTCAACGACATGGCCCTGACCCTGAAGGCGGTCGAGGCCAAGGCGGTGGCGCTGGCGGCAGAGGACCTCTCGGATCCCGAGCTGCTCATCCCCCTGCCCGGTCGGACGGGACATGCCCTCCAGGCATCGGTCGACACCCTCGCCGTCAGGATCCGCGAGCGTGAGGTCCAGCGCCAGCTCCTCCACGAGGCCGCCACCCACGACTCGCTCACCGGCCTCTTGAACCGTGCCGCGGTGTTCGAATTCCTGACCCACGACGTGAGTCGACGCCGGGAGGCGGGCGAGACGGTGGCCGTCCTGTTCATCGACCTCGACGGCCTCAAACCACTGAACGACACCTACGGCCACGAAGTGGGCGACACCGCCATCCTGGCCACGGGCATGGCCCTCATGCAGGCCACCGACGACTGCGACGTCGTCGGCCGTCTCGGGGGCGACGAGTTCCTGGTCGTGCTGTGCCACGCCCACAGCTGCAGCGGCGACACGGTCGTGGAGAAGATCCGCGACAGTGTCTCGCAGTGCCGGATCCCGGTGCAGGACGTGCTGGTGCCGCTGGAGGCGAGCGTGGGTGTGGCTCTCACCCAATGCGACACCGACACCGACCCCATGCTGCTCGTGCGGCAGGCCGACGAGGCCATGTACGAGGCGAAGAAGACGGCCCGGGCCATCCGGGACCGGTTCACCTCCGCCAACAGCTGACCGCCCCCGCGCCACCGGGGTCCGCCCGCCCCTCGAGCATCTCGGCGAGGGCTGCCTCAGGTGTGCCAGCAGGCCGTGGTGACCTCGTCCCGGGCGGTGCGCACCTCGACGCCCTCGAAATCCGCCAGTGTGCTGATCCGGAACTGGTCGTCACGGGCGGTGGCCCGCTGCATCTCGCGTTGGCGGGCCGAGTAGTACCGCTCCCGGTCGTACCCCTCGCCCTCGGGCGCGTAGCTCGCCACCAGGACCCGCCGCGGCGCGGCGCTCTTGTTGGCCTCGGAGTAATGGGGCATGAGCCCGTCGATACACACGGCGTCACCCGGGGCGAGCTCCGCCGGCGACCACGGCAACGACGACACGATGTCGGCGGCGACGACGCCGCGGCCGTCGGTGGGCAGGAGCCGGTCCACGTCGGAGGCGAACCACAGACACCCTGACATGGTGCTGCACTCGTCGATGGCAACCAGGACCGACATCACCCGCGACGCACCGGGGTAGGCGGCCAGGTCCTGATGGGGGCTGAATCCGGCCCCGCCGGGCTGCTTGTAGTTGATCTTGTCCTTGAAACCCACCACGTCGACACCGAGCGCCGTGGCCGCCACCCTCGCCAACGCGCCGCGGGCCAGGCCCTCGAAACCGCGGTGGCAGGCCGACACGTTCTCGGTCCGGCAGATGGCATCACCCGTCGCCGTGCGCTCGGCGTACTGGCCCCAACGGTGGCTCCCCGCCGGCCAGGCCTCGACGGCGGCGGCCCAGGCTCCCAGCGCCTCGAGCTCGTCCCCGCCCACCACCGACCGCCGGATCGGTGAGGCCGCCGTCACCGCGGCGTCGGAGCGCGCCGGGTCCCGGCCACCTCCCCCAGCACCGGGACCCAGTGGGCCAGGGGGGGGACGGCACGGCCGGGGACCTTGGCGGCGTCGTCGGCACGGCGGAGCTCGAGCGCGTCACGGGCGTAGGCGGACGAGAGGAAGGACTCGACCTCGTCAGGGGCGAGCGCTCCGCCTTGGACGCCGAGGGTCCGGGTGCTCTCGGTGGAGAGCCGGGACCGGTACGACGAGTCGGTGGTGACGAGGTAGCGCTTGGCGGGAACGTGCGCCTCGACCAACCCGGCCACGCGGGCCCCGAGCAGGCCGCGGACCTGGTCGGCCCCGACCACGCCGTGGCTCTCGTCGGGCCCGAAGCGATGCCCGATGTCGTGCACCAGCCCCGCCACCTGGAGCTCGGGGTCGTCGGGACGCACCTGGGCCAGTTCGAACGCGCACTGCAGACCGTGGTCGAGCTCGCTCAGCCCCTCGGTCTCCTCCGACGGTGCCGAGTCCATCGAGGAGAGAAGGTCGAGCAGCTCGGGGAGGGTCATGTGACGATGTCGGGGACCCGGCCGACCCCGCCGTCGGACAGCAGCATGTCACTGAGCGTACGATCCGCGTGGCGCGACCGCCACGTGAGCATGGATTGGGCGTAGCGCAGGACGACCTCGGGGTCGGTGATCTCGGTTCTCCAGGTCGGGTCGGCGTCGAGGTCGAAACAGCGCCACGCACCGTCGCCGTATTGGACATAGGCGGCGGAGTCGTCGCGCAGGACCGCCAGGTGCTTGGACTCGAGGCGGCGGTCCCACGGCCAGGGGTGGGGACCGCTGTAGATGTACTCCCAGCGCCAGTCGTACTCCCAGTGCGCCCCGTCGCGCCACCACGGCGGCCGTTCTCCGGCCAGGAACGGGGTGAGCGGCATGCCGTCACACTGGGCCGGCACGTCGATGTCGATCGCTTCGCAGATCGTCGGGAACACGTCGACGTTCTCGGTGAACTCGGTGACCACCGTCCCCGCCGTCTCGGGATGACGGGGGTCGCGCACGATGCCCAGGACGTGGTAGCTCGACTCGAAAGGGCCGCCCTTGTCGAGCGTCCCCTGATCGCCGAGCTGCTCGCCGTGGTCGGCGGTGACGACGACGAGGGTGTCGTCCCACATGCCGAGGGTCCGCAGGGCGTCGAGGACCCGTCCGAACTGCTCGTCGACGTCGGAGATCATCCCCAGGTACTGCGCCTGCAATTTCCGGAGCTCACCTTCGTCGGTGGGCGCGGCGAAGGCGGCCAGTCGACCGCAGAAGGGCATGTCGCGCGCAGGGCGGGCCAGCGCCGGCGCCATGGCGTCGGGGTCATAGGCGGTGGACCAGTGTCCCGCCGCCGCGTAGGGCGGGTGCGGGCGCAGGTAGCTGGCGTGCGCGAACCAGGGCCCGTCCTGGCGTTGCAGCCAGGCGATGACGGCGTCGCTCAGGAAGGCGGACACACCGTGCTCGGCCGGCCGGTCGGGTTCGGTGGCCAGGGTGGGGTCGCCCCCGGCCGGGATGTCGTAGCCCAGCTCCTCGAGCCATCGACGCCAGGCGTCCACCTCGTCGGGCAGGTCGAGCCCCACCTCGAACCCGGGGGGGTGGCCCTGGTAGGTCGACATCCGACGGTCGCCGGGCCCCGTCACCGTTCTCGGGTCGATGCCCTGGTCGGTGTAGCCGAACACGACGGGGGCGTAGCCCGCCCGCCGCGCCGCCCGGGCCACGTTGTCGAAGCGGAAGTCGAGGGGAGTCCCGTTGCCGACCACGCGGTTGTTGAGCTGATACGTCCCGGTGTACAGACAGGCCCGGCCCGGGGCGCACGGGGCGGCCTGGCTGTAGTGCCGGGCCAGGCGGACGCCTTCGCCCGCCAAGGCGTCGAGGGTGGGCGTCTGCACCACCGGGTGCCCGGCGGCGGAGAGGCAGTCGCCACGGAACTGGTCCAGGGTGACGAGAAGAACGTTCATCGGTGTGGTCCCCTCGGGGCTCAGGCGCTGACGGGGACCTCGAGGACCGGCGTCGTCGGAGCTCTCACGGCGGAACCGTTGGCCGCCTCACGCTCGGCCCGATGGGCGTTGGCCCATCCCGGGCCGCGCACGATGTAGGACAGACGCTCGCGCCACGAGGTCGAGGACGCCACGTCTCGCAGCATCTGGGCGTACTCGTGCGTAGCGATGCGGCCGGGTTGGAACGTGTCGATGTTCTTGGTCAGCCCGTAGACGACCCGCTCACCTTCGGGCTCGAAGGTCCCGAAGAGCCGGTCCCACAGGATCAGGATGCTGCCGTGGTTGCGGTCGAGGTACTGGCGGTTCGAACCGTGGTGCACGCGATGGTGCGAGGGGGTGTTGAGGACCTCTTCGGCCGGGCCCAGGGCCCCGATGGTCTCGGTGTGGATCCAGTACTGGTAGAGGAGGTTCACGCCCCGTGCCGTCTCGACCAACCCCGGCCTGATGCCGAAGAGGCACAGCGACCCGAAGGGCACGAAGGTCCCGAAGGCCTCGGCCACGGGCTGGCGCAGGGCTGTCGACAGGTTGTAATGCTGGCTCGAGTGGTGCACGACGTGGATCGCCCACATGTAGCGGCTGGTGTGCATGAAGCGGTGGTCCCAGTAGTAGAGGAAGTCCCACGCCGCGATGGCCGCCGCCACCGCCACCGCCCCGGTGCCGAGGTCGGGCAGGAACCGTCGCCGCCACAGCCGCTCGGGAGTGGTCCGAGACGCCCACGTCGTGGTGATGGCCACGCCCCCCGCCACCACGGCGATCACCCCGCCGACCGACGACACGCGCCGTGCCACCCGGGCGGCCACCGATGGCTCGTCGCCTGTCTCGGCGTGCCCGGTGTGCGCCGCCGAACCGTTCCCCGCGGCCGGCTCGGGCTCGCCACCGGCGGCCTCGATCCTTCTCGCCACGACGTCGGCGACGGTGGTGGCGGCTGCCGCCCCCAGGGCCCCGGCGACCACGGCCTTTCCGTACCGGCCCCGGCCGGGCGTGAACGGCGCCAGGAGCTTGGGCCCCACGAGGGGCGCCACCAGGCTCCCCACGCCCATGGCCAGGCTGGCCAAGGTGTCGCGCTTCTCGTAGTCCCCCGCCGTGGGCCCGTTCCGCGCGGCACGCCGTCGCAGCCACCAGTACTCCCCCGCCATGGTGGCGAAATAGAAGGGAACGGCGATGATCGTGAGGTCCTTGGCATCCCCCGCCCCCGGAGCGGTGCGGGGGGGACCACTCCCACGGTCACGGCGACGACGCATGGGACCATTGTGCGTGCGCCGGGCTGCCCCCGTCGACCCGTGCCCGGATGGGCTCCTGTTCGGGCGGCTCAGCTCGCGCTCAGGGAACCGACCTCACCCCGGACCGGGCCGGCCAGGCCGTAGAGCAGGAACGTGCACAACTCGTCGGCCACCTCGTCGAGCGGCGCGGGCCTCGGATCGCCGGCCCGCACCGACATGGCGCCGTAGAGCTGCTGACCGACGAAGGTCGTGGCCTTGTCGGGGTCGAGCAACCGGAAGTCGCCGGAGTGGGTGCCCTGTTCGATCACGTCGTGGATGAGGCCGGCGATGTCGAGCCCGATGAGGGCCAGCTCGGCACCCACGGTCGAGGCCACCTGGCTGGGCAGGCCCTGGGTGGCCAGGGTCAGACGGAAGAAGGCGGGGTTGTCGTCGATGCGCTCGAGCATGGCGAGCACGAGCGTGCGGAGACGGTCGGCCGGGGCACCGTCGCGCTCCCACGACGCCACCACGGAATCGAGCACGAGGGTGTGCATCCTCTGGAGACAGGCCCGCAGCAGCTCGTCCCGATTGGCGAAGTACACGTACAGCGTCGACCGGGCCACACCGGCTTCGGTGGCGATCTCGTCCATGGGGACCTCGGTGGTGCCGCGCTCTCCGAATAACCGGCGCGCCACGTCGATGATCTGGTCGCGGCGGAAATCCCGGATGAGGGCTTTGAGCTCTGCCGGTGAGGAGCGGGGCACTCAGCGGGCCCCGATCGGTTGCGTGGGTGAGAAGGCCACGGGCAGATGCTTCACGCCGTTGATGAAGTTCGACTGCAGGCGCTCGACCTCGCCGTTCACATGGATGTCGGGAACACGGTCGAGGAGGTGCTCGAACATGACGATGATCTCCATGCGGGCCAGATTGGCCCCGAGGCAGAAGTGCGGCCCACCCCCGCCGAATGCCATATGGGGATTGGGTTTCCGGGCCACATCGAACCGGTCCGGGTCCTCGAACACCGTCTCGTCCCGGTTGGCCGACACATGGAAGAAGACGACCTTCTCTCCTTCTTTGATGAGCTGCCCGCCGATCTCGACGTCCTCGGTCGTCTGGCGACGGAAGTTCATCACCGGCGTGACGAAGCGCAGCATCTCCTCCACCGCCGACGGCAGCAGCGACCGGTCGTTGCGGAGCCGCTCCCACTGGTCCGGGAATTGCGAGAACGCCACCATGGCCCCCGACATCAGGTTGCGGGTGGTCTCGTTGCCCGCCACCGCCAGCAGCAGGAAGAACATGTCGAGCTCGAGCTCCGACAGGCGCTCCCCGTCCAGCTCCACCTGGGTCAGGACGCTCATGAGGTCCCCGGCGGGATGGACGCGCTTGTGCTCGTAGAGCTCGTTGGCGTACCCGAAGAGCTCGGTGGCCGCCAAGGCCGCATTCTCCTCGGCGACCCCCTGAGCTCCCTGGTACTCGGCGTCATCGCGCCCGATCATCCGGTTCGACCAGTCGAACATCTTGGCGCGGTCCTCGGGCGGGACCCCCAGGACCTCGGCCAGCACGACGAGGGGGAGCTCGGCGGCGACGTCGATGACGAAGTCGGCCGATCCCGACTCGCAGATCCGGTCGATGATGTCGTCGGCAACGGCGTGGATGTTCTGTTGGAGCTCGCCGATCATCCGGGGTGTGAAGCCCTTGTTCACGAGGCGGCGGTAGCGGGTGTGCAGCGGGGGGTCCATGGTCACCATCAACAGCCGTTGCTGCTCGAGCTGCTCCTCGGGCGTGTCCCACAAGAAGGTGCCCTTGCGGTACGACGAGAACCGCTGGGCGTCCCGGTTCACGGTGACGCAGTCCTCGTGGCGGGTGACGGCCCAGAAGCCGGGCCCGTCGGTCTCCTCGTGCCAGTACGCCGGAGCGGTGCGTCGCAGGTGGGCGAACCACTCGTAGGGAACGCCGGAGACGAAGTTGCGGGAATCGGTGAGGTCGATCGAGGTCGGGTTCATCCGGACGGCACCTCCAACTAATCAGACACAGTGTCCGATTCGTTGGATGATACGTCCGCGGCCCCGGGCCGTCAACGCCCTGGGTGGCTAGGCTTGCGCCCAAAGCGCCTCGGGCAGACCATCCGAGCACCTACCGCCGGCCTGGGCTGGACAACACATGGGCTTAGCTGGACGACAACGACAGGCCCGGCGACGGTGAGGCCCCCATGGCCACGGCGAACGGTCTTCGGACCACCCGACGGTGTCCCGTCCCGCCGCGGTGCATGGCCCGGATCACCAATGACTGAGTCGTCGTGATGAACCACGTCGTGGCCGCCGTGGCCCTGCTCGCGGTGGTGAGTGCCGGCGGGACGGTGTGGCTGCTGGTCCGCGACGAGCGGGGTCGGAGCCGGGCGTCCAGTGCGCGCGCTCTGCGTCGACTCACCGCGGTGAGTGCTCTCGTCGTGCTCGTCACCGTCGCCTTCCTGCGCCCGTGGTACTGGGACCTGGCCATCGCCGCCGGCGTGGCAGTCGCCTTCGGGGTCGTCTACGTCATGTTGGGGACGCTCCAGCACCGGAGCTCCCCCGCCAGTTGGGGGGCGATCGCGGTGGCCATGGGGTCGGTGGTGCTCGGAGCCGGGCTCGTGACGCTCGGCGGCACCGCCGCGGTCATCGACGGGGCCGCACTCGTGGGCGGGAAGCCGGTCCCGGTCGCCCACGACGGCCAGGTGCTCGGCCACCCCGTGCTCTACCAGGTGTTCTGGGGACCGGTGTGGGATCACGGCGGCGCCACCCCGGCGCTGGCCCAGGCCGCCGCCTTCGAACGGGGGCTGCCCACCTCGCAGTGGGCGTCGGTCGTCGTCAAGGCCGGGTTCGGCGTGGGATCGCTCAGCTCGGGGGGATGCTGGATCGACCCCGACACGCCCACGACGTCGGCCCCGGCAGCCAGCACCTCGACGGGACCGTTCCCCGCCGAGCTCCGTCGGGTCTTTTCCGGGCGGGTGCGGGTGGAACCGTGTCCGGGCTTCACCGCCACCGAGGTCCCGAAGACGTTGCCGCCCGATGCGGTGGTGGCGCTGTGGCTCGATCCCGGGGTGGCCTACGAGCTCGGCGGGGTGTCGGTGCACAGCTCGGTGCCGTGGCCGGGCCGGCCCGACGGCCTCGCCACGGCGGCCTTCACCGGTGGCTTCGCCTTTTGGGGCGGGCCGTCGTGCGCTCGCAGCGCGGCGTGCCGGTCGGTCCCCGGCTTCGCGTCGCCGACCTATGCGCTGTCACACGAGTTCGTCGAGGCGACGACCAACCCCTTCGGCCACGGATGGTACGCGGACGTCCCCCTCCGGTACGCGGCGCGTTATGTCTTGTCCCACGGGCCGTCCTCGCTGCTCAGTACCGCCCCCGCCTTCGAAGGTGAGGTGGCCGACCTGTGCGAGCCCGGGCAACCCGACGCGCCGGCTCACGAGCCCGTCGCCACCCTGGGCCCGTCCCACGTACCGGTGGCCGACTTCTATCGGCCCGGGACCGGGTGTGTCTCATGATCTAGCGGCGCCCGGCTCCATGACCCCGCCCCGGTGACGGATGAGAATGGACCGATGACGAGGGTCCACCGGGTGGTCACCCACGCCCGGGAGTCGGTGGCGGTGCAGTGGCGTCCGGTGGTGATGCCGGCGCTGGTGCTGTGGCTCTTGGCGGCCACCGTGTCGACGCTGCTGCTGCACCCCGGCGATGTCCTCGAGTACGAGCGCTACGCCCACGCCGCGCTCCACACCCCACTGCTGCATCGGTTGCCACTCGAGTACCCGGCGCCGGCGCTGGTCCTTTTCCTCTTGCCTCTGTTGCTCCCGTTCTCGTACCCGTGGGCGTTCGCCGTGCTGGTGGGCATCGCGCTCATGGTGCTGGTGACGAGCTACGAAGGCAGCGGCCTGGACGGCTGGGACATGCGCAGCGCGGGGCGGGCGATCATCTATCTGTCGCTGGGGTCGGTCATGGTCCTCGCCGGCCGGTACGACATCTTCGCCACGTTGACCGCCTTTCTGTCCCTGCGAGCGGCCAAGCAGGGCCGGTGGTCGGCGGCGTGGACATGGAGCGGGATCGGGTTCGCCCTCAAGCTCTTCCCCGGCGCGTTCTGGCCGGTGTTCCTGATCGCCGAATGGCGCCGCGAGGGCCGGGTCCCGGTGCGGAGGTTGTGGTGGATGGCGGGCGCGGCCTTGTTGGTGGCGGGCGTGCCGGCCCTGCTCAATCACGGCGCGGCGGTCAACGCCCTCCATTACTACCTGCGCCGGCCCACCGAGGACGGCAGCCTGCCCGCCGGCTTGTCCGTGCTCCTCGACTGGCACGGCGCCACCTGGATCGCGGCCTTCCACAGTGTCAACGTCGTGAGCCCCGTCAGCGCGGGCCTGTCCCTCGGCTTCGAGCTGGCCGCGATCGGGGCCTGTCTGTGGGTGTGGTGGCAGCAGGCCCAGGACCGCCTGGCCATCGAAGCGGCCTGCCTGGCGACGCTCACCTTCGTGATGCTCGGGTCGAAGGTCCTCTCCGCGCAGTACCTCGTGTGGCTGATGCCGCTGTGGGCGCTCTACCGTCTCCGCGTCACCTGGCTGCTGGCGGCGGCCGCCAACCTCATCGTCTTCCCCTACGTGATCGCGTTCCCCGACGTGGCGTCGACCCGGGGCTCGGGGTACGTGCCCGACCACGCCTTCGCCGTCATCCTCACGTTGACGTTCTTCGCCCGCGACGTGCTCATCGCGGTGGGTACCGTGGCATGGCTCCGCACCTTGCTTGGCAATCACGGGGCCCGCTCCGAACAGATGGTCGTGGAGCAGGGCCCCTGACCCGTGCGCACATGCAAGGGGCGACCACGAAACACCAGGTCGGACCTACAAACTGGTGAGAGGCGGGTCCTGGCTCACAGCGCTCATGTGGTAGGTGAGGCCGAAGGGTGCCACGATGCCTTTGGCGCTGTAACTCAGTGAGACAGTTGCGGATGTGGGTGCGGCGCAGGTCCCACCGCACTTCACGGTGATGTTGGCGTCACCGGGTACAGCCGGGTTCTGCGTCAGCTCCTTGGCGTTGGCATTGGACGCGCACAGGGGAGCCATGTTGACGTGGACCAGTGGTGCGGCGTCGGCCACGGCGGCTTCGATCGACATGGGCTTGTCGGACTCGCACAACATGTTGTCCGGCCACGGGTTCCCCGTGGCTGGATCGTTCTGCGTGAGCAGATTCGTCTCGATCGATGCCATCCTCCCCCCGGCGGTGGCGCCATCGTGAAGCGACGCGTTCTGAAAGGCCAGATAACAGCCCCCGATCAATCCGAAGATCAACAGGAAGACCAGCGGCGCCACGAGCGCGAACTCGACAAGCGTGGCGCCCCTGTCGTCACGACGATGAGCCCACGAGGGATGAAGGCGTCGCATCATCCGATGAGGGACAGGCTGCTGCCGCCCGGCACCTTGTAGGGTTGACCCAGAATCGTGATGCCTGTGTTCCCGTCAGTGTTGAAGTCGTCGACGATGGCGGTGCCGGTGAGCTTGACCGAGCCCCCTGACGGCGTAGGTCCATCGGCGGAGGTCCATCCGGCCCCGAATCCCGTCTGGAGGGTGCCACCGGCGTAGAAAGGAATGCCGCCGCCGTACCCGTCCCAGTATTCCGCCGGGGAGCTGCCTCCGTAGTTCGTCAACGACGCGTTGTACACAACGCCGGTCAGATTGATGGTGGCCGCGTCGCCCGCCTCGGCATCGAAGCCGTAGTTGGCCTGGGTGGCGGCGTCCTGGTAGAGCACGATGCCGGGGGAACCGTCGAGGCCGGCGTAAGGCCCGCTCATCGGTCCGGACAACGACACCGAGGCGCCCGACACGCCCCCGATCATGAGCGAGAAGTTGTCCCCCGTCCCGAACATCGAGGGGTCGGGTGTCTCGTCTGAGTCGACGTATGCCACGGCCCCGTACAGCGTGGAGTTGGTCCCGCTGCATGGGGACGAATCGGCGCCGGAGGAGGGTGGCGGGGTGATGGAGGTTTCGGAGATGGAGGTGCCGTTGTGCCCGTCGGCCACACTGGTCATCGCCGACGACGGAAGGCACGGCGCCCCGTTCCCCCCGACCTCGGTGCCGTCGGCATTCATAGCCGCGCTGAAGGAGCCTCCACTCAACGTTCCCGGAATGTTGCCGGCCCTGGGATAGGGCGCCTCGGTGGCGATGACGATGTTGGTCCCCGACACCTGGTCGCTCGAGGATTGCGGGTTGATCCACAGGCCTTTGTCGAAACGGTAGATGCCTGGGTATCCGCCCGGGCAGGCCGAGAACGTAACCGATCCGGTGAGCTCGACCGGCTTCGTATATTCGCCGGGACTCATGGTGGCGGTGTTCTGCGGGATTGCGCCGTATTCCGGTGTCGGGCCCTTTGCGCCCGGGCAGTCGATATTGGTGGAAGGGTTCAACGGGTTGGCGGGAGCGTCGGTGGCGAGAAGCGGGTCCGAGATCTGCGCTCCGGCCTCGTTGTTGATGCTGTCGTAGTCGACGGTCACCTTGGCCAGGGTGCCGGTGCACTGCGCCACGACGTTGGGCAGGGTGGCGCCCGCGGCGGTGGGGTCTCCTCCGTAGGCGTTGGGATTCGTCGTATTGCCCGGATTGGGAGGCTGGCCGTCGAAGCACCAGTCCAAGGGCCAGAGCTGCTCACCGTTGTATGTGCCCGTCACGGTGTCGACGGGACCGTAGACGTACAGGTCGCTGTCGGTCTTGGCGTCGATGGCGTCATCCCACTGGACACCTCCCGCCGACTGGGTCCACGGTTGCTGGGTCACATCGGTGTTGGCGAAGATGCTGCCCGAAACGACGAACGTGCCCGTGCCACCACCGAGGATCTCGTGCGGCCCCACCTTGTTGAGGGCCACGATGCCGATGGGATTACCCGTTGCGGTCGTCCCGACTTTGGCCGAGGCGAAGCCCTTGAATTGGTGGATACCGAAGATCCCGGCGAAGAACGGTGTCCAGCTAGGGCGGGCGCTGACGCTCACGCCGCACGCACCTGGGGGCGGAACCGACGGGTAGTTGCTGGCGGTGAAGGTCGTGGCCGACTCGCCCACCGCGGTGGGAATGACGATTCCCTGCGAGTTCAGGAACTGCGCAGTCCAATTGGTTCCGATGCCGGAGCCGTTGTCACTGATGAGCTGTTGGATGATCCCGGCGATCTGCCCCCCGGTGGGGACGTTCGTCCCGCTACAGAATGTGGAGTTCTGCAGCTCCTGAGCGGCGGCATAGGCCGCAAAGTCGCTGGCGTTCTGGGCTCTGCGGTTCTGGACGAAGCCATAACTGCCGTCGACGGCGATGGCGATCATTCCCAGCAGCACCACCACGGCGATGGCGAAAATGACGAGAACGACGCCGCTCTCGCTGTCCTCTCGGGCGCGGAAGGCGGGCGTCATGAGTAGCTCGCAGTGGCGTGGGTGGTCACGGGGAAACTCCCGACGAAGGGGACGAAGCTGGCAGAGCTCTGGGAGATGGTGATGGTGACGACCTTGATCGTCAGTCCGTTGGCGTTCTGGGTTGTCGGCGGCGACATGCTCACGTAGTTGTTGGCGCTCGAGTCATCGTCTTGATAGATACCGGGGACCCCCGGCCCGAACTCCTCCTCATTAACGGCATTGGTAGCGTCATCCAAGACGGTCCGGGTGTTGCTGCCGTTCGGTCCCGACAGATCCTGGGCCGCCACAATGGCCCCGGCGCGCGCCGCGCTCGTCAGTCGGATGGACTCTTGCATCGCGTTCCAGCCGTTGAAGGCGATACCCAGGAGGAGGATGACCAAGGGCAGCACCAGGGCGAGCTCGACCAGAGCCGTCCCGGATTCGTCGTGACACCTCCGACAACGGATCCTTGGTGTGGTGCCAGGACACCTTGGGCGAGCGCCGGGTCCGTCACTGTCAAGGCGTGTTTTCATTCCGTCCCCCACGCGTCGTCGTGCTCGAGGAGGTGTGCTTCGAGCTGGCGACGGTCGTGACCGTGGTGGTTGGCGCCGAGACCGTGGCCGTGGCCGAGCCCGCGGAGTTCGCCGGGATGAGGTTCGAGCTGTTGATGGTGGTGGGTGCGGTCGGCGTGTTGCCGGCGGCTTCGAGGGCGAGGTAGATGCCCCCGGTCACCCCGCCCCCGTCGCTGTCGGCCAGGGCGATGCGAGCGGCCGCGGTCGGCGTGACGGCGAAGGTGATGAGATTGCTGGGCGTGGCGGTGGTGCTCTGGGTGGCACTGGAGCTCGCCCCCGGAGCGGGGACGAGCGTGGTGCCCACGGCCAGCACCGGGACGGCCTGGAAGAGGTAGGTCTCCTGGTTGGAGTTGAGGTCCACCAGGATGTCGACCTTGTCACCGGGCTGGATCAGCCCGGCCACGCCGTGGACCTGG
>Ga0187890_10000867_pt1 | contig 21952 bp, 19 predicted proteins | sample June2016WEW_21_1_FD_133005 | JGI IMG/M metagenome (GOLD analysis project Ga0187890, IMG submission 133005) | Peatland microbial communities from SPRUCE experiment site at the Marcell Experimental Forest, Minnesota, USA - June2016WEW_21_10 | ecosystem: Environmental > Terrestrial > Soil >... | reverse complement strand
GACTTCGCCCAAATGAAAAAGGGTGGGGAGTTATCCCGCACCCTTTGATCTTTTATTTCTGCCCTATAATTTTATTCTACCAGTTTGACCACCCAAACTGGACAACTTTCCCAACTTTATTTTCCCAGCGAATTCATCGGGTTAGCGGGAAAACCGTCGAGACGGGGGCTTGACACCAGTTTGGCGTGGAGATGGACGCGCCCTGCCCCAGGGGCTTGATGTGGAACCGAGCTCCCGAAGTGGTTTCCCGTCGAAAGCGGAACACTTTCGTAACGCGACAGATTCGAGAGCAGGCTGCGCTGGCCGCATTTCGGACGACAATCATATTAAGTATGCTTCGGGTCGATCCTACAAAGGCATTCGTGTCCCTGAATGCTATTGCCGCGCTGGGATGTTTTGCGGCGGCTATCGCCCACCCTGCGGTCATCCGCGGGAAGGGGGAGTTTCTTTGTTACCTGGCGGTAGTGTTGTTAACTTCAACACTTAAGGTGACGCTGCCCGGGATCGACGGGACGTTATCGTTAAGCTTCATTTTTCTGTTCCTGGGCATGCTGGAAATGACGTATGCCGAGACGCTGGTGCTGGGCGTGGCGTCGGTATTCGTGCAATCGTATTGGCACTCCTCGAAACGGCTCAAACCGATTCAAGTCATCTTCAATCTTTCGCAGTTGACGGTGGCGACTGCGGCTGCGTATTGCGTCTTCCAGTTCCTGAGTTCGCATAGCCTGCGCGAACAGCGGGCGTTGGCGCTGGCCTGCGCCGCCATTGTCTATTTCCTGTTCAATACGTGCGCGATGGCGACGGTGATTTCGCTCGCCGACCGGAAATCGATGCGGCAGGTTTGGATCGAGGGCTACCTCTGGTCGTTTCCGTACTACCTTATCGGGGCGGCGATTGCGGGGTTTGTGAGTTATCTGAACCGGCAGATCGGATGGCAGGCGGCGCTGCTCACGCTGCCGGTCGTCTACGTGATCTATCGATCGTATCGGCTGTATGTGGGCAAGCTGGAAGATGGAAAAATTCATGCGGAAGAAATGTCGCACCTGCACCTGCGCACGATTGAAGCGCTGGCGCTGGCCATTGAGGCGAAGGACCATAACACCCATGAACACCTGCAACGGGTGCGGGTGTACGCCATGGAGATTGCGAAAGAACTCCGCTTGACGCACCCGGAAATGGAAGCGTTGCAGGCGGCCTCTTTGCTGCACGACATCGGCAAGCTGGCGGTTCCCGAGCACATCATTTCGAAACCCGGGAAGCTTACGCCGGAGGAATTCGAGAAGATGAAAATCCACCCGATCGTTGGGGCGGAGATTCTGGAACAGGTGCGATTCCCGTATCCGGTGGTGCCGATTGTGCATTCGCATCATGAAAAATGGGATGGATCGGGGTATCCGCGGGGCCTTCGAGGAGAAGAAATTCCAATTGGGGCGCGGATTCTGGCGGCGGTGGATTGCCTGGACGCGCTGGCTTCGCATCGGCAGTATCGGCCGGCGCTTCCGCTGGATCTGGCGATGGCAAAGGTCGCGGCCGAATCGGGGAAGAGTTTTGACCCGCAGGTGGTCAAGATCCTACAGGAACGATATGTGGAGCTGGAGAAACTGGCCCACGAAAAAGAAGAGGACCGGCCGCAGTTGTCGGTGGATGTGAAAGTGGAGAGAGGGTTGGCGCCGGCGGCGGGGTTTGAGCGGCAGCCAGAGCCGGCCATGCAGCCGGTGGACGAGGATCACGATACTCTTTCGAGCATTGCGGCGGCGCGGCAGGAAGCGCAAAGCCTGTTTGAAATGGGCCACGATCTGGGAGCGGCGCTGCGGTTGGACGACACGCTCTCCATGTTTTCGGTTCGCCTGAGGCGCTTCGTCGCCTATGACGCAATGGTGGTGTATGTGCGGCATGGTGACTTGCTCACGGCGGAGTATGTGAGTGGCGACAACTTCCGGCTGTTTTCATCGCTGAAGATTCCCGTGGGAGCCGGCCTTTCCGGGTGGGTTGCGCATAACAATAAACCGATCATGAATGGCAACCCGGCGGTTGAACCTGGATATGTGAACGATCCGGCGAGGTTCACCAATCTGCGATCCGCTCTGGCTGTGCCGTTGCAGGGCGATGCCAACGTGGTTGCGGTGCTGGCCTTGTATCGAACCGGGCAAGACGCATTTACCCAGGATCAACTGCGGATTGTGCAGAGCGCGGGTTCGAAGCTGGGAATCACAATCGAAAACGCGCTGAAAGTCCGAAAGGCCGAGGATTCGGCGACCACCGATTCTCTGACGGGGCTTCCCAATGCGCGGTCGCTGTATCGGCATCTGGAAGCGGAATTGGCGCGATGCCGGCGATCGAACGATCCGCTGACCGTGCTGGTACTGGACCTGAATGGATTCAAGCAGGTGAACGACCGCTTCGGGCAGATCGAGGGGAACAATCTGCTGCGCACGTTTGCGACGGCGCTGAAGGAATCATGCCGCGAGTACGATTATGCGGCCAGAATTGGCGGTGATGAATTCGTGATCGTTGCTCCGGGGATGCCGCCGGAGGCGGTGGCGGAAATCGGGGAACGTTGGCAGAAGATCGCGGCCGACGTGGCGAGCGCGATCTGTCCGGCACACGTGTTGTCGCTGAGCGTGGGGAAGGCAACGTATCCTGACGATGGCGGGGACGCGGAAACCTTGTTGGCGGCGGCGGACCGATCACTCTATGCGATGAAACGGTCGCGGCCGGGGATGGCTAGGGCGCAGGCGGCGAAGTAGCGGGCGGCAGAAAAGTCGTCCAGGAAGCAAAACCTCACCCCAGGCGCTAAAGCGCAACACTCTTGAGGATTTATCGGCACGACTGAAAGTCGTGCCCTTCCCAACCCCGCTCGAATCGGAGTTCTTCGCTCCCTGCTAGACGAGACCGAGAATCTTGGCATGGCCGCGTTCGGTGACGAAAATGTCGGCGGGCTTGATGTCGAGGTGGACGAATCCCTTGGAGTGGGCGGCGTCGAGGGCATCGGCGATCTCGGTTGCCAAAACGAGCAAGGCGTCGAGTTCGACGGGCTTGCCGGAGATGCGGTGCTTCAGGGTCGTGCCATCGAGGTACTCCATGGCGATGAAGGCGCGGCCGTCGTGCTCTCCGATGTCGTAAATGGTGCAGATGTTGGGATGATTGAGCGCGGAGGCGGACTGGGCTTCGCGCTGAAAACGGGCGAGCGCCTGGGGATCGCGGGCGACATCTTCGGGCAGGAATTTCAGGGCGACAAAGCGATGGAGGCGGGTGTCTTCGGCTTTGTAAACCACGCCCATGCCTCCGCCGCCGAGTTTCTCGAGGATGCGGTAGTGCGAGATGGTCTGGTCGATCACAGGAGGACCGGCGTGGGGGTCGCCTTATCTTACGGATGGGGCAGCAGGCCGTCAGCGAATGCAGGGCGCTGGTCTGTGCCAATTGAATTTGTAATTGCGGCGGGCAGCGACTCTGGTGCGGAGGTGCTGGCGAGATTGACGTCGGCTTCATGCGCGGCATCGGGGACGGGCGAGTCGCCCGTCCCTCACCCCCCACATCCGTCCCCACACAAGCGGCGGTGTTGCAGGAAGCGGAAGCGGCGGTGGAGCGCGCCGCCTCGCAAATTCGCCGTCGACTCGACACCACGGGCATTCGGGATTCGCTCTATGCCAACTTCGATCATCCCCGCTGGGACAACGTCGCCCGGCGGGTTGGGTCAAACTCCTCTCCGACCTTGCGGACGGGCGGAGCCAAATCCCGCATCTGATGTAGCTTTCCGGCAACCGCACCCACAGAGGTGACCCCCATCACTGCCCACTGGCACAATCCGTTCCATGTTGTAAGCAGGGTGCGTTTGCCCTGAACCGAGGCGTGTGTGCGGGACTTGGCGGGAAGCCTTTTGCTGGTCTTCGGAACATCGGGAAACAGTCTGGAATTGCCGATGGCGCGCTTGCTTCTTCCCCTCACTTTTGCCGCGCTGCTGGTGATGGTGATTGTGTGGCTGCTGCAGCGCCGGGAATGGGAACGCGCGCGCGAGGCCTTGCTGGAAGAAACCAAGCTGAATCGGCGATTCGAGCAGGAGCGCAATCAGGCGCGGGAAGAAGTTTTTCGGCGGTTGCAGGAAGACCGCGAGTTGAACAAGGAGAAGTTCCAGTTCCAGGCGCAGCTCGCCGAATACGAAAAATACTCCACGCTGGCGCAACTGGCGCTGGGCGCGGCGCACGGGATTAACAACCCGCTGCTCGGCATCCTGTCGCATCTGGAACTGGAGTTGAAGACGGCCCAGGATCCCGAGCAACGCTGGGAGGTTGAACAGTGCATTGCCGGCACCAAGCGGATTGCAGCGACCTTGCGCGGGCTGGTCAACTACGCGCGCCCTGGGCCACAGGTGCTGAGCAACCTCAGCCTGCATCGCCTGGTGGCCGACACGCTCAGCTTTCTCGAAGGCCAGCCGGCGTTGCGCCACAAACGGGCGGAGAACCGGGTTCCTGAAGACTTGCCGCACATTGTGGTGGATTCCAATCAGCTTTCGCAGGTGCTGATGAATCTGCTGATCAATGCGGCGGAAGCGACGCCGGACGGCGGATTGATCGCGATTTCCGCCAGCACGCTGGCCGCAACCCATGGCATCGAAATTCGTGTGAGCGACACCGGGTGTGGCATTCCGCCCGAGGTTTTGCCCCACGTCTTTGAGCCGTTTTTCACCACCAAGGTTGGCAAGGGCACGGGGCTGGGGCTCAGCATCAGCGCGACATACGTCCGGAGAAACAAGGGCGAAATTCGAATCGACAGCGTGTGGAAGCAGGGAACCACGGTGACCATTACGCTGCCGATCCGTCAGGAGGAGTCACGCCAAGCGGAAGAACAATCTGAAATCGTGGTTTGAGAAGCTGCAATCGAACGTCAATTTATATGCCCTATTCCGCCCTACTGATCGATGACGAGGAACTGACGCTGCGCACCATGTCGCGCAGCTTGCGCCAGGATGGGTTTGAGATATTCACGGCGCTCTCCGGCGAAGACGGCCTGAAACTGTTTCATGAAGAGAAACCGGACCTGATCCTGCTGGATATCGTGCTGCCTGGCATCGATGGGGTCGACGTGCTGCGCCAGATCAAGGAGGCGAACCCGACTGCGATCGTGATCATGATGAGCGCGTATCACATGGTGGAACGCGCCGTCGAAGCCATGAAGCTGGGCGCCTTTGACTATCTGACGAAGCCCTTTCCGCTGGACGACATGATGGCCACCTTGCATCGCGCGGCGGAGGTGCTTGGATTACGAGTGCGGTTGCGGGATTCGGTGGAGTCGGAAAAAGGCCGCTACAATTTTGGGCGCATCGTCACCCACAATCAAGCCACCATCGCGATGCTGGAGATGGCGCGCAAAGCGGCGGAAGCCGATCACACCACAATTCTGATTCAGGGGGAGAGCGGTACCGGCAAAGGGGTGCTTGCCCGGGCGGTTCATTATGCTGGTCCGCGCGCCGCGATGCCGTTGCTGGAAATCAACTGCGCCGCGCTTCCCGACGCTTTGCTGGAAAGCGAGCTGTTCGGGTATGAGCAAGGAGCCTTCACCGACGCGCGCCGACGCAAAGAAGGCCTGCTGGAGAGGGCCAACGGCGGCACGGTGTTCCTCGATGAAATCAGCAATATGTCCGCCAGTACGCAGGCGAAGATTCTGCGCGTGCTCGAGGAAGGGACGTTCATGCGGCTGGGTGGCACGAGCACGATCAAAGTGAATATACGGTTGATCGCGGCTACGAACGACCAGTTGAAAAATGCCGTCAGCCAAGGGCGATTTCGCGAGGATCTTTACTACCGCATCAATGTGGTGCAGCTGTATATTCCTCCGCTGCGCGAGCGCAAGGAGGACATCGTGGCTCTGGCGCTCGAAATCCTGCAGCAGTTCAACGGCGAGCTGAAGAAGAGCTTTACCGGATTCACGCCGGCAGCCGCGGACCTGCTGGGGCAATATCCGTGGCCCGGCAATATCCGTGAATTGAGGAACGTGATTGAGCGCACCATGATTCTCAGTCCGGAGGGCGAGATTGACACCGGCCTTCTTCCGGAAGAAATTCGAGACCAACGCTCGGAGAAGAGGGCCGGTGAAGCATTCTCCGACGACAACATCTCTCCCACCGGAGACCAGTTCTTGACGCTGCGCGCAGTGGAGGACCACTACATCGAACAGGTTCTGGCGGCCACCGGCAATAACAAAACGCAGGCCGCGCGGATTCTCGGCATTCATCCCACATCGTTACAGCGGCGGCTCAAGGCGCGGGCGGTGGATTAGAAGCCATCTGGAAAACAGGCGGCGAGGGAGGATGGTGAAATGAGCGATGAATGGGCTCGAAGTCTGGGTAGTGGTGCAGTTTGAAAAAGCGGCCGACCTAGGAAATGGGATTGCTGCTAACAAAAGCAGGCCCTTCGCTTCGCTCAGAATGACAAATCTTAGTGATGACGACCAAACTGCTCCACTACCGAAGTCTGTTCGAAATGAAAAACCCCGGGCTCTTCGCCCGGGGCTTTGGTTAAGGCTACTGCGGTTTACGCTTGCGCGGGCGCACTGGGAACCATCCAGCGCTGGCGGGGCGGGTTCTTGGGCAGGATGTCCAGGTAGACTACGGCATAGCGGAACGCCACCACTGCCGCGGCGATGGTTGCCAGGGTGGCCGCGAACTCAGTCCATTTCGGTATGTAGTAGGTCGCCGAACTGGCCTGCAATGCGGTGACGGAGACGTTCAGCCGGTTGGTGACGAACCCGGCCACGATCATGGCGCAGGTCCAATATAAGTAGAGGGGCGTGATACGCACCTTCTCCAGGTTCAGCAGCACCACAGGCCCGACCACTAGCAGCGCGATCTCCAGCCAGAACAGACCCGTTTCTTCGCGCCACATCCATAGATAAGGTGTGGCATCGCGGTTGATCAGATCCACCGCGCGGAATACTCCGTAAATGGCCAGCAGCGGTGCAGTGACCCGGCTTATGTCGCTCAGAATGTTCATATCGACGCGAGCGTTGAGCGAGCGCACGCAGAGATAGATGGCCATGATGGTCACAGCTAATCCGGCGGGGATGGCAGAGAGATAAAACATTGTGGTCAAGTACGGTGTGTACCAGAGCGGATAGAGCTTGCCTTTGGTGATCAGGTAGAGTCCGCCGAGAAACGATTGATGCATGGACGAGAGCAGTGTTCCCGCCAGCACCAGTGCGATCAGGAGGCTATGGTGCCAACGGAGATAGAGCGCGCGCACCCGGGTCCAGGGGATTTTTTCCACCAGCGCGGGCGAGAACTCGAGCGCCAAAACGGTGGTGTAAAGCATCACGCACCACGAGACTTCAAACAACACGGAGTGGCGGTTCCACATCACGATGGGATGCCAGATTCTCCAGGGGATGCCGAGTTCGTACAGCATGCCGGCGCAGACGGTGCTGTATCCGAGAAAGGAGATGAGCACCGAGGTGCGGAGGATGGGGCGGTAGCGCTCCAGGCCCAGAATATAGACTGCTGTCGCAATGGCAAAACCGCCGGCTGATAGGCCGACGCCGCAAAGCGTCCCCAAGCCGACCCATAGACCCCAAGGTTGCGGATCGGTAAGGTTGGTGGCGGATTGGAAGCCGAGCGCGAAACGCGCATACATCGAATACATCCCGGCGGCGAAAATCACCGCGACGATGGTGCGCCAGAAACTGATTCTAGGAAATCTTGAAGCGGTCATTTCGTTGGTTGTCGTTCCTGTGGTAGTCATTCTTGTCGAAGTCATGGCTAACTCCTTCCATTTGCCTTGTCGCGGGCTTCGGCCACAGCGACCTGAGCCCGGCGTTCCGTGATCCAATAGAGGCCCGAAAGCAGAGCGCCGCCGACCAGAATCACGGTCGGTCCGTCGCCTAGGGCGTTGGCGGTGAGGATCGGCATCGGCTGCTTGGGAACGGCGACAAAACCGAGCTTCTCGAACGGCACATCGGAGATGAAGAACACCGACGTTCCGCCCACTTCATCGCTGCCGTAAATGTGCTTCACGTATTTCGAATCGTTGAGGATGCGGCGCTGCGCCTCTTCCAGAATTTCGTCGCGATCGCCGGCGATCGAAGCCTGTACGGGACAAGCCTCCACGCAGGCCGGTGGCTGGCCTTTCGCCTGCCGCCCGGCGCACAGATCGCACTTGGTCACATACGGGACGAGCTTCGACCACTGATAACGCGGCACGCTGAACGGACACGCCACCAGACAGTAGCGGCAGCCGATGCATTTTGCGGCGTCATAAGTGACCGGGCCGGCTGCGGTTTTTTTGAGCGCGCCGACGAGACACGCTGAAGCGCAGGCCGGGTCCTGACAATGCATGCACATGCGGCGGACGAAGCGGTCGCCGCGCTCTTCCACCACGGTGAAAGCGGTGGGGGAGAGCTTGGTTTCGGAATCCATGGGGAAACCGTGGATCTGTTTGCAGGCTTGCTCGCAACTCCGGCATCCGATGCACTTGGTGATGTCGACCAGGATTGCTCTGGTGGTTGCCATGTTGTTCTCCTCTCTTCTTTCTTCTTGTCTCTGCTCGTTTGCGGCAAAAAGCGGGTTACGACAAGAAGAACTCTTGCACGACTTCTTTGCGCAGTTCCGGAGTAAGTTGCGGCAGCAAGCCACTGACGGGGCCTCCGCCATCCTGGGCCAAGGCCGGCGAGGGCGATAGCATGGCGTTCAGCCGGGCGGTGTTGTCTTGCATCCACGACGCCACCATCGGACCCTGGATCAAATTTCGCTGATTGACTTTCAGGTCGGGAGATTTCACCATCGCGATCCAGCCGCTTTCGTAGGGGTCATTGGTGATCAGGCTCGGATCTCGCAACACATCGTCGTTGACGGCCATCACTACGCCCTCCACGGGGGAGAGCAGATCCACGCTGGCGCCGTTCGCGGTCAGGGTGATGAGCTTCTGACCCTGACGAACCCAGTGATCGGTTCCCCGAACTTCGATATGGTCGATCTTCCCCATGAGATGGGCGACGAATTTATCCACTCCGACCCTTGCGTTGGTGGCGCTTTCCTTGGTTGCCCATGTATGTCCAGGATGAAAGCAATAGTCCTGCGGGATTTCAAATCCATACTCGCGCTTCACTCGCGGCCGCTGCGGCTTGACCACGACTTCAGTTTCCAGCGCAGGTTGTGATTGGGGTTCGATGAAATATCTGACGCTGATGACTACCAGGAACGTCAGCAGAACGAACAGGATTGTCATACACCCTCCTTTTGCGGGTTCGATTCCGTCGACTGGCGATCGGCGACGTTTCGTGCCAGCTTGCGTCTTTACTAGGGCACGTTAAGGGCAAATTCGATTGGGGAGGCGATTGGTTGCAGGGCATGGACTTGCAGGAATGGGATCAGGCCGGAAGGGTCATCGGGCCACTGCACTTTGCAGTTGGCCCAAGCGTTTTGCGTGCGCGGAAGAAAGGGGGCGTGGCCCTCGGTAAGAGGTTGGGGAGTTGGGGACAAAAAATGGCTCCTCAGGCGGGAGCCGAATCCACGGTCAGTTGTAAACGCAAGCACTGGTAGAGCTAGAAAAAGGCTGACCGAAACCGCTAGGCGGTTTCGGTCAGCGCAAAGCACGAGTTTGCATAGACGATGAGCTGTTCTTATTGGGCTTCTGCGATATGGGCTTGGTGGCCTGCGTCGGCTACCGCCTGCAAGAACGCGTCTGCGCTTGCGGGAGTTGGCACCCTGCCCGAAAGAATGTTGCGGAACTTCATATGGTCGCCGTAAATCGCGCGTGTCGAGTCGTTATCCTGCTCCACTACGGCACCTTCTAACGTCAATCCGCCGAATACTCCCTTGGAGCGTGAGTAGCTCAGGACTTCCGTGTTCAACTTCCAGTCGGTTCCAGCGACCGCTGAACGGCCGACCGGTCCGGCTGCAACCGATCCTTCACCGCTAAGCTCGAACTTGCTGGAGAGCAGATGCTGCAAGCCGCGATCGTTCATGACGAGCATGACGAGATCCACGTCTTCGACGCCGATCTGCAATCCCCAGCTTCCGCCGCCAATCGTGATGAATGCGGGAGCGCTCCAGCCAGCAGCCGTGCGGCAGGTGGCGACGCCACGTCCGTGCTTGGCGCCAAAGATGAAGCCGCCTTTGACCAGATTGGGCACGACGACGACGCACTTCGCATCGTTCAACACTTGCTCCGGGATGCCTTTGTCTGGAGTCGCCATGATGCTGTGCAGAACATCGACAGACGATTGCAGGCGGTCGAGCGTGTCTTCGCGGGACGAACCTGCCCACGCGAAAGTTCCAACCAGGCCGATCAAACTCATCAACAACAGAGACATTACCTTTTTCATAAGTCGCTCCTTTTGGATCTGCGGAACTAAGAGAAGATTTGTTCAGATGGCTGACTTAGTTCAGAGAACCTGAAAGAGAGAGAAGAAGTACTCTCTCCACGACAATATTCGCGCAACGGACAGGCGAATGGCTGGTCTGAATTGCTCACTTTCGCGAAGAAAGCGCTCCAAGTCAGGCCCCGGAACAGCGAATGATTCTCTTGAGACCTTCGCTGGAGTGAGCAATCTTGCACAGAATGACCCACTCTAATGTGTCACTGTTCACTTGCTCCTAAATCGTGGAATCGTGGAGCGAACCGTATTTCAAGGAGCAAGGAACGCGGGTGAAGAGCTGATGCGAACCACTCTAGATCGATTGCGGGATCATCTGCGCAGAAGGTTGGCCAGAGTTCGTGAATCCCTGTCGAAGCGGGTTGCGTCGGTTCAGCGACCGGTTCACGGTTTTGCATCGCAGAGAATCTGCCCGTTTTGCGGGCTGATTACGCCGCGGGTGCAGGCGTCTTGCCTGGAGTGTGGGAAGTCGCTTGCTCCAGCGAGAAGTTAAATGAGTTGTCGGGGAGCGCATTTCAGGAAACGCTCAACTGAGCAAAGGAGATCGATATGCTTTGGACTATTTTTGTTGTGCTGCTGATTCTGTGGCTGCTTGGGTTTAGCCTCCACATAGCGGGCGGCTTGATTCACCTGTTGCTGGTTGTGGCGCTGGTGGTGCTGGTCATTAACCTGTTCAGCGGCCGCGGCGCGGTAGTCTAGGCTGGGCGCTCGAGCTTTCGAAGAACCAGACAGGGGCTGTAGTGGGCAGCGGGTTGCTGGTTGGCGTCAGCTTCGCGGGCGTCAGCTTGGCGAACGAGCGCCGGCGATGCTCAAGGTGATCCCGCCTGCGATCAGCACGACACTGGTGCCGGGCGAGGCTCGCTCACTGTGATTGGACTGAATGCCGAAGTCCGTTTTCCCGACCTTGATGCCCTGGTCTCGGTGTGGGGAATGTCACGACCAGGAATGCGATACCGAGTGCAATCAGAAGTAGCCCTGCATAGAGCAGACTTTCATATCTCCAACCTTCGCAATAGAATTTGCGGCGGAACGGCTAGTCATGCAAGACAATACTCAGCAGTGAGCTGTGCACCCGCAATCCGCCTTCGGGGCCGCCGGAGTAATCGACAAAGCCGAGCTTCCGGAAGCGGTTCATGAAGAAGCTTACCCGCGATCGCGTGGTTCCGACCATCTCGGCTAAGCTCTCCTGACTGATCTTAGGAACCACGGTTTCCGGCACGCCTTCTTTGCCAAAATGGGCCAGCAGAAGGAGAACTCGCGCCAGGCGCTTTTCGCTGGAGTTGAACAACTGGTCGACGAGATCTTCCTCATAACGGATGTTGCGCGCCAGCAAGTACGTCACGAAGAGATCGGAAAAGGCGTGTTCGCGGTGCAGGGCAGCCACCATCGCTTTTTTGTCGATGCGAAGAATCTCACAATCCGTCATGGTCGCCGCGGATCCCATGCGCAGAGGCTGACCGGCCAGCGCGCCTTCGCCAAAGAATTTTCCGTCCGTTAATATGCCGATGGTCGCTTCTCTCCCGGTCTTGGAGACGACGGTGAGCTTCACTTTGCCTTTCTGGATATAAAAGACCGCGTCCGCTGGGTCGCCCTGCGCGAATATGCCCTGTTGCTTGGCGAAAGTCAGTATTTTCCTGCCCTCGCCAATGGTTGCGAGGAACGTGTTGGGATCGAATTCGCGGTTCTTCCTGTTTACCAGGGGAAAGGCAGCCATTGTTTTCCAACCCTACTTCCCATTTTAGTCCTAATTGGGCTCCCATGTACCTAGAGAATTGTCAAGTCGCCGCCACAACTCCGTTATGGTGGTTTTGTGAAAAGGAGCGATTCTGCTCAGTATTCCGCAGGGAAACGGATGCGCTTCAGAGCACCGTGGGGGAAGGCAAGAGCAACTCTTTTGAAGCCGCAAGAAGCTCAAGTCGCGACGATTCCCGATTTCGCAGTAGAGCTGCTACCTGGATAGCCCTGAGGGCCGGCGATTGTTCATGTCTGGTCAGAATCGAATGACGCCATCGCGAATGCTTTTCCAAACTTTTGGTGAGAAGGGCGTTTCCTTGCCGGCAATTGGCGATTGAGGAGCATTGGCCTGACCATGGCCTGCTGCTTCGCGTGATCTTCCCGTACGCCGCAGATGTGCGGGCGTCTCGGACCTGAGCTTGCTTTCCCGGCGTTGGAGCGGCTTCACCTTGAGCACGAAGTGGATCGTTGCCAACAGAAAATGAGGTCCGTCAGACTTGACCACCAGCGCATCCACGGACTTTAGAGCATCGACGGGTAACTCGACATGGTCCGCCAGCATGACGATGGGCAACTCAGGCCGGACTCGTTTGATCTCATCGGCGATGGCCCCGCCATCGAGAAGGCCGAGGTGGAATTCGATGACAACGGCATCCACGGGCAGCGACACGAAAAGACGCAAACCCTCGGAGCCGGTGGTGGCGGTCGCGAGTTCATAGCCGTGTTCCGCCAATAAACTCAGTTGAGCGGGATCCCGGTGGATGCACAGTAAAGTGGTATTCCTAGCCATGGATCTTGTATATAAGCGGGCTTCCCACAGGTCTGTTCACAATTGCTCAGTGCCCGGCGGGCATGAGCTTGGGGTTCCCACACTTGATCAATTTTGACCAGTACTCAAGTTGACTTTCGTTCGATACTGACTTCGACACTGACTGCGAGAAAATCTCCAACGTCGGACGGGACACTCAGACTGGATCTGGGTGGGTCTGTCCGTAAAAATAGCCTCAGTCGATGCGTTTACCCAGGAAAGTGAGGGACGGAGTGGCGCTGCCGATCATTGTGCTTCCGAATGAACCGTTGGAAGTCGTCTCCGCTATTTCTGCGGTACAGAAGATGCCGGCGGATCGCCCAGGATTGCAATCGAAGATATCGATGCCCAGTCGAATCGCGGTGATCGGGAATCATCTTCCGCGACAGTGTGGAATTGCGACGTTCACCACAGATCTGTGCGCGGCGCTATCCGCGGAGTATGCCGCGGTTCAGCTGATGGCTCTGCCCGTAAACGATACGGGACAAGAATACGACTATCCGGAGCGAGTGCGATGGTCGCTGGCCCAAGACGACGTGAAATCGTACGAGGACGCGGCCAAGTTTCTGAACTTCAATAACATCGACATGGTGTGCCTGCAGCACGAGTATGGAATCTTTGGCGGACCGGCCGGAAGCCACATTCTGCATCTGCTACGCGGCTTGCAAATGCCTGTGGTCACCACGCTGCACACAGTTTTACGCGAGCCGAACCCCGATCAGTTGAGGGTGATGGAAGAAATCGCCGACCTTTCCGATCGTCTGATCGTGATGAGCCAGCTTTCATCGCAGTTCCTGCAGGAGATATTCAAGGTGCCGGGCAGCAAGATCGACATGGTGCCGCACGGCGTTCCGGACTTTCCCTTTCTCGATCCCAATTTCCACAAAGATCGCTTCGGCGTGGAGGGAAAAGCGGTGCTCCTGACGTTCGGCCTGCTCTCGCCGAACAAAGGCATCGAAAACGTCATTCAAGCGCTGCCGCAGATTTTGGCGCGGCACAAGAACGTGATGTACATTGTCGCGGGCGCGACTCACCCTCATATCCTGCGTCGCGAGGGGGACAAGTATCGGGAAAGCTTGCAGGCATTGGCGAAGCAAGTCGGCGTCGAATCGCAAGTGATCTTCTTCGACCGGTTCGTGAGTCATGAAGAAATGGCCGAGTTCATTGGCGCCGCCGACATCTACATCACTCCGTATCGTTACGAAGCGCAAGTGGTTTCGGGAACGCTGGCCTATGCGCTGGGTGCGGGGAAGGCGATCATTTCGACTCCGTATTGGCACGCGATTGAACTATTGGACGACCGCCGGGGCGCGCTGGTGCCCTTCCAAAATCCTGAAGCGATCGCAAATAAGACCATCGAACTGTTGGATACTCCTGCCATCCGCCATGCCATGCGGAAACGCGCCTATACTTTTGCCCGAGACATGGTCTGGAAACGAGTCGCGCAGGGCTACATGGAGACTTTCGTCCGAGTTCGCAGCGACCGCATGGAATACCCGCGCGTTCAGTTTTCGGCGCGCGCTACTCCCAAAGCGCTCGATCGGTTGCCAGAGTTGAAACTGGATCATGTCAACGCGCTGACCGACGACACCGGAATGCTGCAACATGCGATTTTCACCATCCCCAATCGAGGTGAGGGTCATACCACCGACGACAACGCGCGCGCGCTTATCTTCACGGTGCTGCTGGAGAATCCGGCGAGAGCTGGCGATAAAGATGAGCACGGGAAAACAGATTCACGGGTTGCGGATTTCTCTGCCCGTTATTTGTCGTTCCTCGAGCACGCATTCGATCCAGCGACCGGCAGGTTTCGAAACTTTCTCGGCTATGATCGCCGGTGGAACGAGCCGGTAGGCTCGGAAGACTGCCATGGCCGTGCATTGTGGAGTCTTGGAACCGTTCTGGGCCGATCCACCAATCAAGGATTGAAGAGCGCTGCGGGCCGTCTATTCGAGTTTGCGCTTCCTGCGGCGGTGGAAATCTATAGTCCGCGAGCCGCGGCTTATACACTTCTCGGAATTCAGGAATATCTCAATTCGTATCCGGGAGACCGCGCAGCGCAAAAAATTAGAGCTGTACTCAGCCGGCGGTTGCTCGAAATGTATGAGTCGATCCGCAGACCGGATTGGAAGTGGTTTGAAAATGTCGCTGCATACGCCAACGCGAGGTTGCCGCAAGCCCTGCTGGTGATAGGTGAGGCGTGCTCGGACGATCGCATGATTTCCGACGGCCTCGAAGCTCTGGGTTGGCTGATGCAGGTGCAGCATTGCGAAACCAATGGCCACTTTGTGCCCATCGGGTCACAGGGGTTTTATCGCCAGGACGGGGAAAAGGCGCGCTTCGATCAGCAGCCCATTGAGGCTGCCGGCGCGGTGTCCGCGTGTCTGGAAGCGTTCCGCGTAACGGGCGACAGCCGCTGGCACAACCAAGCATGGTCGGCGTTCAACTGGTTTCTTGGCGACAACGATCTTCAGCTTCCTCTTTATGACTCCGTCACGGGCGGTTGCCGCGATGGCTTGCATCCCGACCGCGCCAATGAGAATCAGGGAGCGGAGTCGACGCTATCGTTTCTGATGGCGCTCCGGGAAATGCGCTCGGCCGGCGATTCCGACTGTCCATCTGAAAAAGCATCCACCTGAAAGGCTGAAAGATCTCTCATGACGACTCCCGAAACAACCCTTGTGAACGTCGAAGGCGTGCACTACCCGTCGTTGCTCTTGCGTCATCCCGGCAACCCCATCCTGACGCGCAAGGATTGGCCCTACTCCATCAACAGTGTGTTCAATGCCGGCGCAACAACGTTGCCGGATGGGACCACGCTATTGCTATGCCGCGTGGAGGACCGGCGCGGCTTGTCGCATCTTTGCGCGGCCCGATCCATGAACGGCGTCGATGGATGGCAAATCGATCGCGAGCCGACCTTGATGCCCGACCCGCACAATTATCCAGAGGAAATCTGGGGCATTGAGGATCCGCGCATCACTTTCGTGCCCGAGTTGCAACAATATGTCGTGACATACACCTCTTATTCGCGCGGCGGTCCAGGAGTGTCTCTGGCCTTGACCAAAGACTTCCGCACCTTCGAGCGTTACGGAGTCATCATGCCCCCGGACGACAAAGACTCGGCGCTCCTGCCCCGTAGAATTGACGGATACTGGGCGCTGATCCATCGTCCGATGACGAACCTCGGAGCGCACATGTGGATTTCTTATTCTCCCGACCTGCGTTACTGGGGCAGACACAAGCTCATGCTGGAAGCGCGGCGCGGCGCATGGTGGGATGCCAACAAAATCGGTTTGTCGCCGCCGCCGATAGAGACCGCCCGAGGATGGCTCGTGTTCTACCACGGCGTGCGGCATACCCCTTCGGGCTGTCTGTATCGATTGGGTTTGGCATTGTTCGATATCGAAAATCCGGCCAAGTGTTTGCTGCGAGGGGATTCGTGGATCTTCGGACCGGAAGCGGATTACGAGTGCCACGGCGACGTTGACGATGTCGTGTTTCCGTGCGGATACACGATGGACCCCGATGGCGACACGATCAACGTCTATTACGGCGCCGCGGATTGTGCGATTGCTTTGGCTCGGGCCAGTGTGCGCTCCCTGTTGGAGTGGCTGGATGCCAATGGAAGTTGCGAGCGTCGGCAGCGGATTGAAGATTGACGATTGAGGATGGCGATTCATGAATTCGATACTCTCAATATTTCAGTTCGCGATCGGCTGCCATCACCGCCGGCTCAGCAGTGTATTCACGATCAAGAAACGGACGTATCAGGTCTGCTTGAAGTGCGGGCAGGAGTTTGAGTATTCCTGGGCATTGATGCAGGCCATACGATCGAGTGCTGCTGCTGCTCCGCAAGTGCCTCGCTGAACGCCGCCGCATCCAGCGAAGCGTCGCTGCGGTAACAAGCGGCGCTGGCGGCCAAATCTCAAGTTCTCAATGTGAGCTATCTTGCTCAGACACAGAAGTCCACACCTGTCATTCTTGTTCCAGGTTGAGTGTGTTGACGGAGCCGCGAACGCTGATTCGCAACTCCGATTCCCAGGTCGCTGCCGTTGACTCCTGCCTTGTCACGGCGAAAGGTTAAGATCATGCCTCTAATTCAACTGCTGGAAGTTCTTATCGTTGTGGGTGTTCTCTTGTGGCTGGTGAATCGCTTCATCCCCATGCAAGGACAAATCAAGTCCATTTTGAACGGCGTCGTGGTCATTGCCGTGGTCCTGTGGCTGCTGAATATTTTTGGACTCTTTCATTCGCTGTCCCACATCCACGTGGGCAGCTAAAGAGACAGAAAAAGCAACGCCGAGTCTGGGCTGAGCTCAGCAAAGATCGCTACACGTACAGCTACACGCACATAAAGGAGATAGTGTGAAGGTAAAACTGTTGTTGGCAGCTGTAGTCGCCTTGAGTCTTCCAGTAGTAGCTCAAACCGATTCCCAAACCTCGGTTGCAGTTGAGCCGATGAGTTCAACGCCGACGTTTCGAGTCGTCGTAGTCAGCCGAACCGTTCAAGCGGTGAACTATCGGTACCGCAGCGGGAGTTCGAAGCTGGACTTCTCGGGGACGGACCTGATGCCATCCGCGAATGGGGAAGCTAAGGTGAACAGCAAGAAGGGATCCATCGAGATCGAAGCGGAATTTGGCAATCTGCAAACGCCTAAGACCTTCGGCAACGAATATCTGACCTATGTGTTGTGGGCGATTTCCCCCGAAGGCCGGGCCGTAAACCTGGGCGAAGTAATAGTGGGCGGAGATGATCGCAGCAAACTGCGCGTGACCACGGACCTCCAGGCCTTCGCTCTGATTGTTACGGCGGAACCTTATTATGCAGTGCGGCAGCCGAGCAATGTGGTGGTGCTTGAGAATGTGGTGCTCAAGAACACCAAGGGAACCAGCGAGGCCGTGAATGCAAAGTATGAATTGACAGAACGCGGCGGCTACATCCCTACAGGGTACAGATTCGACCCGGTGATTTTGAATGCCAGGCTACCTTTGGAGTTTTTCGAAGCCCGCAATGCGTTGCGCATCGCACAGTCCGAAGGCGCCGAGCAGTATGCCAACGACAGCTATCAACGTGCGGTCCAGTTGATGAACAATGCGGACGAATATGCCACCAGTAAACACATCGACACCAAGCCGCTGATCGCCGTTTCACGCGATGCAGTCCAGACTGCCGAAGATGCGCGCGAAATCGCAGTGAAGAAACTGGACGAGATTCGCCTGGCCAATGAACGCCAGGCATCGAGCGATGCACAGGCGCAATCGCAGGCGCAAGCCGCCAATGCGCTGCAACAGAAGGACCAAGCTCAGTTTGACGCGGCGAGAGATCAAGCAGCAAAGACTCAGGCGGAATCGGATGCGGCGCAAGCACGCTCCGACGCTGCCAGCGCACGAGCGGCAACCGCGCAAGCTCAATCCGATATGGCCAACAGCCAGGCCGCGTCCGCGACTGCACTCTCGGCGGCCCAAGACGATGCAGAACAGTCACGTTTAGCCGCACAAACAGCCCTGGCGAGCGCACAGCAGGCGGAGACCGATAAGACGGCGATGCGCGCGAAGTTGTCCGAGCAGTTGAATTCCATTCTTCAGACTCGCGACAGCGCCCGCGGCCTGATCGTCAGCATGTCCGATGTTTTGTTTGACACCGGAAGGTACTCATTGAAGCCGGGCGCGCGAGAAAAACTGGCGAAAGTTGCCGGTATTCTTCTTGCTTATCCCGGACTCGACATCGCAGTCGGCGGCTACACAGACAATGTGGGCGGCGACGCGATGAATCAGACGCTGTCAGAGAACCGCGCCAGTTCGGTGCGCGATTACCTGGTGCAAGAGGGCGTCGCGACCAATTCGGTTTCGTCCCAAGGTTTCGGCAACACATTGCCGGTTGCTTCAAACGATAACTCAGCCGGCCGACAGCAGAACCGAAGAGTCGAACTTCTCGTTTCTGGCGAAGCCATCGGCAGTCCAGTCAATGCGACGACCGGAAGCTTACGCTAGAATACGCGACCTAAAAATCACGATCAACAATGGAGGCAACACCCATGAAACTAGTAGGACTAATGACCGCAGCAGTTCTGTCTTTGACGCTGGTAGCCGCGGCTCCGGCGTTCGCCCAGGAGCAACACGAGCAGGAGGAACAGAAAGCCAAGCCTGCCCAGGAAGAGAAACAAGCGCAACCGGAAAAATCCGCAAAACAAGAAGAGAAGCCTGCAGCACAGCAGGAGAAGAACGCGAAGCCAGCGGAAGACAACGCAAAACAAGAAGAGAAGAGCAAGCCAGAAGAAAAGAACGCGAAGCAAGAGAACAATAACGCGAAACCGGCAGAGAAGAACGCCAAGCAAGAAAACAATAACGCCAAGCCGGCAGAGAAGAACGCAAAGCAGGGACAGCAGACTGCCGGTAACCGTGGCGGCCAAATTCCCGCAGACAAGTTCAAGGCCCATTTTGGACAGAGCCACACGTTTCGTGTCAGCCAATCCGACTACAACAATCACCGCTTCCAGTACGGCGGCTATTCGTTTGGATTCGAGCAGCCGTGGCCCAGCAACTGGCTGTACACGCAAAACGTTTATGTGATCGAGATTGACGGTGTGTACTACCTGTGTAACGCATCGTTTCCTGGCGTCAATCTCGAGCTGAGTTTCACACTGTAGCCAGGTTTCGTCCGGCGGTCGCCTGCGGACGCAACCAGCTTAACTGTGATCGGCGCGGGTCCATTTCATGGGCCCGCGCCATTTTTGTCCCGACGCCCGCAACGTCATTTCGTGAAAATACGGCCGACAGAGCTCGTTTCGACCTCCACAAAAAGTGAGCAGTAGTGCACAGACTCCATAGTTACCTTAGTGAAAGCCTCGTATAGACGCGTCGCCGTTCCATCCGCGCAGCCCGCAGCAGCAAGGTACAACCGGGCAACCCGAAGGATGATCTGGCAAGGTGGTTCACAATGCGCACAATCCGTTTACTGTCGTTAGCACTTCTGGTACTGGCCATGTCGGCCATCGCGTTCGCGCAGTTCGGCGTGTCTATCACGGTCGCCCCGCCCGAACTGGTAGCGTACTCGCAACCTATGTGTCCGCAGAGCGGCTATTTGTGGACGCCCGGTTACTGGGCCTATGGCGACGAAGGCTATTTCTGGGTGCCTGGCACATGGGCCGAGCCGCCCGCTGTCGGCCTGTTATGGACGCCCGGCTATTGGGGCTGGGGCGGCAATGCCTTTGCCTGGAATGAAGGCTATTGGGGTTCCACGATCGGCTTTTACGGCGGCGTCAACTATGGCTTCGGCTATGGCGGTGTCGGCTATCAGGGCGGATATTGGCAAAATGGCGCCTTCAGCTACAACACCTCGGTGAATAACGTGGACAGGAGCAGCTTCCACAACACCTACGAAAAGACCGTAACCAACGAGCGGGCGGGGAACAGTGTTAGCTACAACGGCGGGACCGGTGGAACAACCGCTCGGCCGACCGCTGCGGAAGAAACTGCGGCGCACGAGCGTCATACTCCGGCAACGGCCGCACAAACAGGGCATCAACAGGCCGCCAGCAAGAACCATGAACTATTGGCGTCCGTGAATCATGGCAAGCCGCCAATCGCTGCAACCTCCAAACCCGGGGAGTTTACCGGCAAGGATGTGGTAGCAGCGAAGGGCGCGGCAGCCGAGACTAAGGCCACCGAGAGCAAGGCAGCCGAGAACAAGGCAGCTGAGACGAAAACCAGCGAGAGCAAAGCGGCTGAAAACAAGGCAGCTGAGACTAAGGCCACCGAGAGCAAAGCGGCTGAAAACAAGGCAGCTGAGACTAAGGCCACCGAGAGCAAAGCAGCTGAGAACAAGGCAGCCAAGACTAAGACCACTGAGAACAAAGCGGTCGAGAATAAGGCAGCTGAGACTAAGGCAGCTGAGACTAAGGCCACCGAGAGCAAGGCAGCTGAGAACAAGGCAGCCAAGACTAGGGCTACCGAAAACAAAGCGGCAGCTACTCGTTCAACCGAAAATAAGGCGACTGAGAAGCAGGCATCGGCCACTGGCTCGAATGAGAACAAAGCAACCGAGAAAAAGGCAGCGGCATCTCGCTCGAATGAGAGCAAAGCGGCGCATGCACAGCCTGAAGCTCGTCAACAAGCTGCACCTCGCCATGAAAGCGCTCCACATCCGGCGCCTGCAACTCATGCGCAGTCTGCACCTCATCAACAGGCCGCACCCCGGCCTGAGGCTCATCCCGCTGCTGAGAGAAAAGCCCCTGGAGGTAAGGAGTAGCCTCGTCAGTAGCGATGAACTGCAACGAATTGCGTTAGGCCAGTCCAGGTAAGAAGGTCGATTCACTCTCAAATCGGTGCGGGTCCACTCCGTGGGCTCGCGCCATTTTTCTCTCTGCCGCCAATTGAGCAGTTTTGACCAGTAAGAAACCAAAGGAACGCCTATAAACAAAGCTGACCTTTCTCCTCAATTGTGGAGTCGCCGTTCAAAACCTGAGGATTGGGAACACCGCGCTGGAGCACGACGAAATCAGGGCGGGAAAAAGGAGTGAAATATGATTGGAACTATATTGATCGTGATTTTGGTCCTGGCGCTGTTCGGTGCGCTGCCAAGTTGGCCCCACAGCCGGAATTGGGGCTATTACCCGAGCGGAGGACTAGGACTTGTCCTTTGCATCGTGGTCATCCTTCTTGTCCTTGGCCGAATTTGAGTCCATGCACCACCCGCCAATATCGCCAGGCGCTAGCCCAAGGTTGGCGCCTGCTTTCAGTCTGCGGTTTGGCGCTTCTTCTCGTCGTGTTCATGTGCCGCGGCAGTTTGTTCGCTTACGCCCGTGCCGCGTCAGGATCGGCGGCGGCCGGTCTCCCCACAGCCGGTACTGATAGATCCGTTAAAGCGCAGGGGATACAAGGACGTCTGATTCATGTATTTCTCTCATCCTCATCGATTGCCGAGGCGTAACACGTGCCATGAACACCCTATCAGGCTGCGGAAAAAGTGTTTTCCCAGTGCAGCATTCCCCCAGCGGCTGGAAGCCGCGGTTGATTTCGCGGCAGTTACGGCACGAGTGGAACTCG
>Ga0187890_10000866_pt1 | contig 21993 bp, 16 predicted proteins | sample June2016WEW_21_1_FD_133005 | JGI IMG/M metagenome (GOLD analysis project Ga0187890, IMG submission 133005) | Peatland microbial communities from SPRUCE experiment site at the Marcell Experimental Forest, Minnesota, USA - June2016WEW_21_10 | ecosystem: Environmental > Terrestrial > Soil >... | reverse complement strand
GCGCCACTGAAACACCGGAATCCGGCGCTCCCTCACTTGTCCGACACGTGCCTGTCACACAGAAGCGATCTCGCGACGACGACGATCGTGACGATGGGACCTTTGGCACTGGCCGCCCATCGCGAAACAGCCGATGCTGCCCGAAAGTCAAGTGAAGGGAACGCGGCTATGGCTGGCGAGACCGCCGAAACCACGGATGATGACGCCGACAGCCTGGGCATGAGCGACAGCGCCAGGATCGCCCTTCGTCGAGACTTCGAGCACGGCGCCGCCTTTCACCGGGAGGCCACACTCTCGAGCCTCGGCAATGCGAGTGATCCCATGAGCACGGCCCCGTCCCGCCGGGGCGCATCTGGAGCAGCCTCGCTACTGGATGCCATCTTGTACGACGACGTGTCTCCGCCGATCCACGCATCCCTCGATCGAGCACACCTCCAATCTCGCGACCTGTGCTCGGAGGCAGACGACCGGTGACTATCAGAGCCCGGGGCCGAACCGTCATGGTTAGGACGGAAGAGGTGAGCGCACCTTCGGTCGGGGACACGCTCGTCTCGGGCGAAGGCAATCGAAGGGGTCAGATCGTGAACCTGTACGAAACGCTCGGCAAGCGTCCTTATGTCATGGTCGTCAACTGGGTGGACACCGGGACCGTGGGACTCCTCTTTCCCGGGCCGGACGTCTACATCCACCCTGCCCCCCGACTTCCCGAGGACCGCTCGCAGCATTAGACGCTCCAGGGAGCGACGATTCAGAACCGCTGGCCCCTCACCCCGCCCCTGGGAGCCCGGGAGATCATCACACCGACTTCATTCTCTCGATCCTCCTTCCACCGATCGCCCGACGGTCAGTCGCTCGGGATCTCGACCCGGGGCGATCCCGGGCGGGTCTTCCGGATGGGTGCTCGGAAGGCTATTGACCTCCAGCCCCGTTGACCGGGTTTTGATGCCGAATTGACCACGTGGCGAGGTCAGTTAGTCATGATCAGTGACAGATACGGGCCGAGAGGGCTGTGGTTTGCCGGGTCGAGACCATGGCAAACGTCCTTCGGAGGACACCCGGTACGCAGCACGGATCTCAATGGGGGGCATCGAGCAATGTCAGGACGGCGGCATCATCGCGGTGAGCGACGTGGAGGGTGCCGCGGGCGGGGCGGTCCGAACGCTCGATCCCACTGCCACTCGACCCGGGTCGGAATGCCATGACCGGGTCCACTCGGCCGCGGTCGTCGAGCAGGGGTCGAGGGGTGGCGTGTGCTCGATGGTTCCGGATCGCCTCGATGGCGATGATCGTCAGCGGCGGAGCGGTCATCGGCCTGTCGGTGTCCGCCTACGGGGCGTCACCGACCGACGCCCCCCACATCATGGTGATCATGATGGAGAACGAGAGCGAGACGGAGCTCCTCGGCAGCCCCGACGCTCCCAATGTCAACGCCCTCGCGGCTGAGTACGGGCTAGCGACAGAGTCATATTCTCGCGAACATCCCTCACTGCCCAATTACCTCGAGCTTCTCTCCGGGTCCACCTACGGGGTCTCCGATGACGGCACGCCGTCCTCCGATCCCATCAGCTCGAACGCTCAGACCTTGGTCAACCAACTCGAGACGGTGGGGATCCCCTGGAAGGCGTACATGGAATCCATGCCCTCAGCGGGATACACCGGGGGAGACACGACCTGCTGCGGTGGTCAGTACTACCAGCACCACAACCCCTTTGTGTACTTTCCGTCGGTCACGTCTCTGCCGGACTTCGACTCGAACATGGTGCCGTCGACGAACATCATGTCCGATCTCTCGTCGTCGACGCCCCCGGATTTCGTATGGATAACGCCCAACGGCACCGACGACATGCACGACGGGCAGTCGACCTCGACCGGTGATGTCAGTCCCTCGGTGGGAGATGCCTGGTTGGGGAACTTCGTCGCTCAGGTGCAGGGCACCCCGTGGTACGCCGAGGGAGGCAACATCGTCGTCGAATGGGACGAGGGCATCGACTCTGACACCTCGGGGGTGGGCACGGCCAGCGTGGGCGGTGGCCACATCATCACCCTCGACATCAGCGCGGCGCTGAAGGCCAATCCGCAGCAAGACTCCACTCCGGTCAGTACCGCCGGCATCCTCCACTCCATCGAGGGCGCCTACGGCCTTCCCTATCTCCTCGATGCCGCCGACACCTCCAACGGAAACATCGACTCCATGCTGGACGCGACCGCTCCGACGCCACCCTCGACCACCACGGCCACAACGCCATCGACGACCGAGCCACCGGTCACAACGCCACCGACCTCGACACCTTCGGCCACCACGACTCCGACAACTCCTCCGACGTCCACGACGCCGACGACGTCCTCGACACCCTCGGCCACGACGACTCCGACAACTCCTCCGACGTCCACAACGCCGACGACGTCCACGCCGACCGGAAACAACGGCGCATCCACGACGACAACCAAGGCGGCGGGTACCTCTGCCGACTTCAGCGTCAGCTCCGGAGGGGGTGCAGATAGGTCACAGGAAGCCTCGGTCGTTTCTGCCCCGTCGAGCTCCCTGGCCTTCACCGGCTCCGGGCCGGGCGTCAAGACACTCGGCGTCCTCGGCGGTGGCCTCGTCGTCTTGGGAATCGCGTTGATGGCCCTGGTGGGGATGCCGCGCCGCCGTGCGGCGCAGCTCATGGGGGCCGATGCGGCGACGTGATGACCTGTGGGTGGTCTGAGCCTCCCGAGCCGTCGAGCGAGGTCGGAGGAGTCCCGGTAGGAGGAGTCCCGGCCGTCGACTTCACGTGAACCCCCCGATGGAAGGCGGCCCTGCTCCTACCGTGAGGGCGTCGTCGCCAACTCGGCCAGGAGATCGGCGATCTCCGCCGGGTGCGACAGATGGGGGCAGTGGTCGAAGGGCACCTCGACGCGGTCGGTGGCCCGCTCGGCCGCCCAGCGGCGTTGCGCCCCGGGCCGGAGGGACAGGTCCTCGGCGCAGACGACGTAGGTCGAGGGGATGGTTTTCCAGCCGATCCCGGTCATGGTGGGAGACCCACCACCTCCCATCGCCATGGGCCGAAGCCGGCCGGCCGCCCATGAGGCCACTTCGGAGGGCGCCTGTTGGAAGGCGAGCTTCTTCACCACCTCGGGAACGAATCGAATGAGTCCGTCCTCGCCGAATTCGGCCCCGGTGGCAAACTCCGGTGTGGCGTTCACGGACATGAAGGAAAGGAACTCGTCATCGGTGTCGGGCATGAAGGCGGCCAGGTAGACAAGGCGGCTGACTCTGGGATGACCGGCCGACGCCTCGGTGATCACCACGCCGCCGTAGGAGTTGCCGCAAAGAAGTAACGGGCCGTCGAGCCGATCCAGCACGGTGCGCACATGGGCTGCATCCGCGTGCGCATCCAGGGTGGGATCGACGCCCAGGGTCGCCGTCGGGAGGTCGACCGCCACGTGGTTGATCCCCCGGGCGTCGAGCTCTCGGTCCACAGGGCCCCACATCCAGGCGCCACCCCCGGCCCCGTGGACCAACACAACCGTTGCTGCCCGGGGTTCGGTCACCGCCCTCCTCCTCGTGAACGCTCGACGGAGGCTACCCAACCCGATAGTGGTCGGCCTGAACGATCGACCCGATCGCCGGGATCACCGTTTGCTGGGACAATCGGGGCGTGAAGATCGTGAGACTGGACCCGGGATCGTCGGCACCCCCGTTCCAACAGGTCCGGGACCAGATCGCCGCCGCCATCGAGGACGGCAGTCTCCTTCCCGCCGTGCGGCTACCGACGGTACGAGAACTGGCCGGCGATCTCGGCTTGGCCGTGAACACGGTGGCTCGCTCCTATCGCGAGTTGGAGGTCGCGGGGTTGCTCGAGACCCGGGGCCGGCTCGGCACCTACGTCGCGCTCCGTTCGTCTCCGACCCGCAAGCTCGCGGCCCGAGAAGCGAGGCAGTTCGTCCGGCGCATGCGCGCGCTCGGTATCGGGGACGAGGAGACCTTCGTCATCGCCCGGCACGAGGCCGAGCTCCTCAAGCCCCAGGACTCACCTCGAACGAAGAACTCCCGGTAGGCCTGACCGAGCGATCCGCGCCCCGCCTTACACGCCGCAGCTCTCACCCTCGCAGGCCGCTGTTTCTCCCGTGCCCTCCCCGGGCACCCCCGCCATCTCGAGAGGGTGGGCCTTCGACCATGCCCGCCGGAGAACGCCGAGAATCGTCTCCGCGTCCTGGGCCCCGGGGATGCCGAATTTCCCATCGATGACGAAGAACGGGACACCGGTCACGCCCAGCTCCGACGCCTCGCGCTCGTCACCCCGCACCTCCTCGGCGTAGCAGTTCTCCGCCAGCACCGCTCGGCACTCCTCGCCGTCGAGTCCGGCCTCGACGGCCAGGCGCACCAGGGTGTCGCGGTCACCGATGGCTTCCCCCTCGGTGAAGTACGCCACCAGCAGCCGTTCTTTGAGCGCGTCCTGCAGGCCCGAGCCGCTCGACCTGGCGTGGTGCAGCAGTCGGTGGGCGTCGAAGGTGTTGCCGGGTTGGGCCTTGTCGAAGTGGAAGGCGAGCCCTTCGGCCGCGCCGGCAGCGGTCAGCCGCTCGTTGGCGGCCACAGCTTGCTCCCTCGACATCCCGTACTTCTGCGCCAGACGGTCGGCATAGTCGCCCTGGCGCCGACTCGGAGCATGGGGGTCGAGCTCAAAGGCGCGCCACACGACGTCGACCTCGTCGGCGTGCTCGAACCGGCCCAGGGCCGCTTCGAAGCGGCGCTTGCCCACCGCGCACCACGGACAGACCACGTCGGAAAAGATCTCCACCTTCACGATGGTCCGAACCCGCCTGACCACCGGATTATTCCGGCGCGATCCCGGTGCAGAGCGGTCGCGACCGTGCTACCCCGGGCGCTCAATGGGGAGCCTCGTGTCCGCCGCCGCTTTTCGGCACGATCACCCGAACCGTGTCCGAACCGTGTCCGAAACGAGTCCCAAACCCGGTCCGAAACCTGGTGGGTCGAGGGCACCGTGGGGTCCGGTGGGGTCGTTCCCTCGGGCGAGCTCGCCTGACCCGGGACGCCGCCGCCTCGACGGTGCGGGACCGCGACGGGCCAGGGGTGGCCGTGTGACCCGGACCGGGTCCGTATACCATTTCCCCGGACGCGACCATCAAGCCGTGGGCACGTCCCCGGGTCGGTTGGCATCTCGGCTCGGAAGCGGTGGGGTTGTGGGGGTCGGGGTCCATGGGTATCGAGGCCGGGTCAGCACCGTGCGTTGCCAGCTCCGCTGAGCGCGGCTCTGGGTGCACAAGGTGAGACCACTGCCGCGGCGGGCGAGTGAGGCGTCCCCCAAGCGCCACGGCCGACCGGTCAGGTTCCGTCTGAAGACCGGAGCGATCGTCGCCGTCGCCGGTGCCGTGATCGCCGGGTCGACCCTCGTGGAGGCGGCGCCGAGCTCAGCGGCGCCCGCGACGGGCACAGACGTCATCACCACCGTCGTCGGTGGGGGGGCGTCGACCGTGCTGAACAACGTGGAGAGCACGGCGGCGTCGCTCGGGTCGCCCCTGTCGGCGGTCGTCGACTCGCACGGCAACCTGGTCTACGCCGACCAGAACGACAATCTCATCCAAGTGGCGGCGGCGACGACCGGGACCTTCTACGGCGTCGCCATGACCGCCGGACGCATCTACACCGTCGTGGGGGACCCCAACGGCGCGGTCGACGACTCGGGTCCCCAGCTCTCGGCGGTGCTGGAGGACCCCAACGGGGTGGCCGTCGACGCGGCGGGCGACATCGCCATCACCGACACCGCGAACAACGTCATCCTCTTCGACCCTTCTGTCACCGGCACCTACTTCGGCCAGCCCATGACCGCCCATGTCGTCTACCCCATCGCCGCTGATGCGGACCCCACCGAAGCCGTGAGCGACCAAGTGTTCAACGCCGGGCTCCAGTCCCCTGACGGCATCACCTTCGATGCCCAAGGTGACGTGGTCGTGGCCGACACCGGCAACGACATCATCCGGCTGATCCCCCGGGCCGCCCACACCGCCTTCGGTCAGGCACTCGAGCCCTTCACCATCTACACCATCGCCGGGAACATGAACTACGGCTACACCGGTAACGGCGGGCCCGCCACGGCGGCCGAGCTTCAACTGGACTCGTTCAACGGGGTGGCGGTGGACCCCAGAGGAGACGTCGTGTTCTCCGACGTCGACAACAACGTGGTGCGGATGGTGGCCGCCGCCTCCGGCAGCTATCTGGGCCGGACGGTCACCGCCGGCGACATCTACACCCTGGCCGGGACCTCAAAGGCGGGATACAAAGGTGCCGCCAAGCCGGCCACCAAAGCCTGGCTCGACATCCCCCAGGGTGTGGCCGTGGACGCGGCGGGGAATCTCTTTATCAGCGATTCGGCCAACAACAGGATCCGCTTCGTCGCCAACACGACGGGGACCTACGACGGGATGGCGGTCAAGATCGGTGACATCTACACGGTGGCGGGGAACGGTGCCACCGGCTATGTGGGCAATGGGACGCCGGCCACGTCAGCCGAGCTGAACACGCCCTCCGATGTCAGCGTGGCCCCTTCGGGCGCCCTTGTCGTCGTCGACAGCGGGAACAATGTCCTGCGCGAGATCACAGGCGGCGGCGCGGTGCCGACGGTCTCGGCGGTCAAACCGCCCACCGGGCCCACGACAGGCGGACGGAAGGTGACCATCAAGGGCACCAACCTGGCGAACACGACGGCGGTGATGTTCGGTTCACGATCGGCCCAGAGTTTCATCGTGAAGTCGGCCACCAAGGTCATCGCCTACTCACCGGTGGGCGCGGCGGGGACCGTCGCCGTCGAAGTGCGCTCGACCACGGGGGTGAGCGCGGCCACGACCACCGACTCCTACACCTACCTCCTGACGGCGTCCAAGAAGAACCGCCACCGGTCCTGAGCGCGGCGGGCGCCCCGCTCGGACAGCTGGGAGCGCCCCGCGTTCCCTTCAGGCGACGGTCCCTTCAGGCGACGGTCCCTTCAGGCGACGGAAGCGGTCAGACGGGTCCCGGTGCTTAGCGGTGACCAGCGAACTGGGGCAGCCAGGGCGCCGTGGCGGCGAGGAGCTCGTCGGTCATGGCTACCACGTGCTCGTAGGGGAGCGACCCTGCCATCGGGTCGGCGAGCATGGCCTCGAGGGCCTTGGTCGGGTCACCTGAGACCGCGGCATCCACCGTCAGCTCCTGGGAGCTCACGACCCGCCGGAGGTGTTCGCCGAGGAACGAGGGCACGACTGCCCGGTCCCGAGGCGCGACGCCTTTGGCCCCGGCCACCACCATGCACTCGACAACGACGTCGGCGGGCAGGTTCTCGACCTGTCCCGTGTTGGGGATGTTTCCCGGCATCGTCCGGTCCTCACCGGTGACGAGCCCCTCGAGGAGAGCGGCCACGAACTCTCCCGACGGCCAGTTGGGGATGGACTGCGCGGCCAGGAGCTCGGCCATCTCGACGTCGTCGTCGGCCTTGTCGGACTGGTGGCCGTGCATGCCGTAGTGGTGGACCGCCCAATCTCGTCCGTAGTCCGAGGCGGCGGTCACGAACCCGGGGAAGAACTCGACCACGTGGGTGTCAGACGATCCGGGCAGGACGCCGAACCGGTCGAAGAGCTCGAACTTGACCTTGTTGTTGGCCAGGATGTCGGCTTTCGTCCATCCCTGCTCGGGGTTCACCTTCTTGTAGTGCATCGGACCGGGAGGATCCATCCATATGCCCCCCGAGAGGTTGATGTCGCCGTCGAGGGCACTGCGCAACATGGCGAACCCGTCCCGGTCACCGATGCGGAGAGAGGTCACCAGCGGCAGATGGTTGACGCCCGCCACCACCGGGTCGACCGCCGTGAAGTCGGCGTCGAAGAGGAGGCTGAGGACGAATTTGAGCCCCACGATCTCCGCGCACAGGCCGACAGCCTCGATCGAGGTCTCCCGGGTCACCGCCCGGGTCAGGGCGGTGAGGGGGTTGCTCACGTTGACGAGGACCGCGTCGGGGCAGCACCGCTCCATGGCCCGTGCCACCGCCAGGATCACCGGCACGCTGCGAAGCGCCCTCGAGATCCCCCCGGGCCCGACGCTGTCGCCCACGGTCTGGCGCACGCCGTAGCGGGACGGGATCTCGATGTCGAACCGCATGCTGGCGAACCCGCCCACCGAGAACGTGGCGATCACGTATTCGGCGCCGGTGAGAGCGTCGTCGATGTCGGTGGTGGCGCGGGCCCGTAATGCGATGCCCCGGCGTTCGGCCACGTGCTCGACCACTTTGAGGGCGGGCCCGAGCGACTCGGGATCGAGGTCGTAGAGGACGACCTCGGCGTCGGTCAGTGCCGGCGTGTTGGCGAAGTCCACCATCAGCTTCGGTGTCCAGTGCGTGCTTCCCCCACCGACGAGCGTGATCTTCGCGGCCATCGGGGGCGACGATACCCGCCATCGCCGGCCGGCGCCCTCCGGGCGAGTGTCCTCCCAACCGGCGCCGTCTGCACCGGTCTCTTCGAACCGGCGCCCTCCTCTACAGTGCGGCCATGGCCGAGGCCGAGGAGCACGTCGTCGACCATCTCCGGGTGGAGGTGCATCCCGACTCCCGCACCCTGGCCCGCGCCGCGGCGGAGCGGGCCGCCGCGGTGCTGCGCGACGCAGTGGTGGCGAAGGGCGTCGCCCACGCCATGTTCGCCACCGGGAACTCCCAGCTGGAATTCATCGACATCTTGGTGGGGGCCACCGAGCGCGTCCCGTGGAGCGACGTCGTGGTCTTCCACATGGACGAGTACGTCGGAGTGGGCCCCGAAAACCCCGCCGGGTTCCAGCGGTGGATCCGGGAACGCATCAGCGATCGGGTCCATCCCCGCCGGGCTCATTACATCGACGGCCTGGCTGATCCCGACAGGGAATGCGAACGCTATGCCCGGCTGTTGGTGGACCACCCCCTCGACCTCTGCTGTCTCGGCATCGGGGAGAACGGTCACCTCGCCTTCAACGACCCTCCCGTCGCCGACTTCGAGGACCCTCTCGACATGAAGACCGTCGAGCTCGATCGGGAGTGCCGGCTCCAACAGGTCCACGAAGGGCACTTCCCCGATTTCGACGCGGTACCGACCCTCGCCCTCACCGCCACCATTCCCGCTCTCCTCCGGGCGGGGACGGTGCTGGCGGTGGTGCCCGAGGCGCGCAAGGCCGAGCCCGTCCGCGCCGCCCTCGCGGGCCCGGTGTCGACGGCCTGCCCGGCCTCGCACCTGCGCACCCGCGACAACGTCACGCTCTATCTCGATCCGGGCTCGGCCTCGCTTCTCGAGTGGTGACCGGATGTGGCCGCCCGGTCCGGTCGTCGGGTCTGGTCACGGTCCTGGGCTCCCTGGCGGTCGCGGCCTTGGTGCTGACCGGCTGTGGTGGGAGTCGGTCAGCGCCCCCCTCGCCGTCGGCGCCGCGCAACCCGACGTCGCCGCGCAACCCGACGTCGCCGGTGAAGACACTGGGTGCCGACCACGACTGTGTCGAGACCGGGTCGGGGCCCGCCCCGACGGTGGCATGGGCGCAGCTGCGCAACCCGATCCTGAGCGAGCCCGACGCGGGGGTGAAGGACCAGGCCCTTGTCTGGGCCGACGGCGAATGGCACATGCTCTTCAGCTATGTCACCAACGACGTCCCCACCCCGGGGGCCGAGCATTGGGACATCGCCTCGGCCACCAGTGCCGACCTGGCGCAGTGGTCGGCGCCGACGCCCTGGCCGGCCCAGGCGGGTGTCCTCGGGGTGGCCTCGCCCGACATCGTCCGCAGTCCCGCCGGTGTCTTCGTCGCCACCTACGACTCCAACCCGGGTGGGACCGACGGCAGCCAGTCGAAGCTCTACTACCGGACCTCGACCGACCTCGAGACCTGGTCGGCGCCGGAGCCCCTGGCCCTGAGCCTCCACCCCGCACCGGGCGACCGTATGATCGACCCGGCGTTGGCCTGGACCGGGCACGGGCTCATCCTCGGCTACAAGTACGGCACCACGTCGGACTCGCCCTCGAGCTCGAGCTCGAGCTCGAACTCGGGGGCATCGAGCTCCCAGCATTTCGAGATCGCCTGGTCACCGACCGGATCCCTCACTGGTCCCTGGAAATACATCGGCCGTCCCGACATCGTCGTCAACGGGGACACGATCGAGAACTTCGAGTTCGTGGCGGCGGCAGGGCGGTGGCATCTGGTGGCGACCTCGAACACCTTCGACCAGCCCTGGATCTTCGAGTTGTCGGGCGACCCGACCACCCCGTCCGCCTGGCTCCACTGGACCCGGGCCAGGATGCTCCTCATCCCCGGACGGTCCTGGGATTCGGGCCCGGGCGTCTCGAGCGTCGGCTTCGAGCACGCCAACTCCGTCTTCCTCTGCGACGCCCACGACCGCTCTGGCGCCGGCTACTACTACCTCACCTATTCCGGCAGCGACGAGCTCACCCACTTCGGGGGTTGGGGGCACGCCAAGATCGGCATCGCCCGCAGCACGGACCTGGTGCACTGGCAGGTCCCCGGCTAGCTCACCGACGCCCGCACCCTCACCGACTCACGCATCCTCACCGACTCACCCACCCTCACCGACTCACCCACCCTCACCGACTCACGCAGTGTCGCCAGGCCCCAACCACTGTTCGAAGAACGGGAAGGCCTCGACGCCATGCCATTCGTGGACACCTTCGAAGACGTCGTGGACGAGCCGGTCCGCCGCACCCTCGGAGGTGTAGACGGCCCGGAGTTTCTCGACCTCGGCGGCGGCCACCGTCGCCGGGAAGAGGTCGTCGTGGGTCCCGGACTCGATGAGGAGCGGGCGCGGGGCGATCAGCGCGCCCAGGTCCACGTGCTCGAGCTGGCCGAGCATCCCCGGGAGCACCTGGGACCCGCACATGTTCCACGGCATCTTGTGGGACTCGGCCCACGAGGAGAAGTACCCGCTCACCACCGCGGCGGCGACCCGCTCGTCGAGGGCGGCGAGGAACAGGGTCACCGTCCCCCCGTAGGAGAGGCCCGCCATCCCGATCCGCCCCGGGTCCACCAGGGGGTGGGCCTCGAGGACGTCGAGGGCCCGGGCCAGATCCCAGAGGTTCTGGGCCAGCGGGTTGACCCCGGCCATGACGGCGTGGACGAGGTTCGTGTCGCAGGCGTAGTGATCCTCGGGGTTCCAGTCGAGTCGCTCCCCGAAGCACCGCATGTCGGGGGCGAGCACGACATAGCCCCTCCGGGCCAACTGGTGGGCGTAGTCGGCGTTGGGGGTCCCGGTCCGCTCGAGCCCGACCGCCTCGGACTTCCCCGGCCCGTGGCCGTGGGCGGCGAGCACCGCCGGGCCGGGTCCACCCCGGCCATGGGGCACGAGCAGGTACGCCGGCACCGACATCATCTCTTCGCTGTCGAACACGATCTTGTCGCGCCGGTACCCCTCGCACTCGACCGACTCCACCCTCTCGACCCGGGGCGCCACCTTCTCGGGCATGGGCCCGAGGAGCCTCTCGAGCCGGGCCCGGCACCGCTCCCGCCACGCCGCCACCGCCTCCCCGTAGGGCCCGTCGGAGCCGGGATCGCCGGAGCCGGGATCGCCGGGTGCGCCGGGTGCGCCCGCACCGGGGTGGGGGGCAGGCAGCGGATCGACGTGCCTGGTCCGGCCGAGGCGGACCATCCAGGAGTACCAGGGCGAATAATTCCGGTCCGGCACCGGTAGTTCGAAGGACGGTGCCTCGCCTGCTGCGTCGGTGGGGAGGTCAGCTGGCAAGAGGGGTCCAGCTCTGCACGACGTGCCAGCACGTCCCCTGGGGCTTGCCCGTGTACGTCGGCACGCACAGCGGCGAGGGGGGTTCGTTGTTGTAGAGCTCGACGACCTGGTACTGGGTCGGCCCCGCGTACCTGTCGGGACCGAAGCTCAAGGTCGGGGTGAGGGTGCCGGAGAAGTTCTGGATCCTCGACATCGACTGCACGAAGGTCCGCCGGTCGAGATGGGGCCCCGCCCCGAGGGCGGCGGCGGCGAAGAGCCGGATGGCCTGGCACCAACTCACGATGGGTCCCTGTTCCTCGATGTAGGGCGACACCGACGAGGTCGGCTTGTTGTGGGCCTTCCACGTCTCGTAGCAACTCTGGACCGCCGCGTTGTACCCGCCTCCCTCGGGGGTCACGCTCGTCGGGGCGTCGGTGCCTCCCAGTGTCTCGACGGTCACCCCCTCCTGGTGGTCGAGCCCCTTCTCGTAGGGGATGGGGATGAGCCCGAGCGTGACCGTGATCGACGACTCGTAGTCCGACAGGAGGAGCTTCGGGAAGTAGTTCTGGCCGTTCTCCTGGGAGAGGAAGGGGAAGAACGAGTTGAAGGGGATGAGGGGGATGACCGACTTCACCCCGGCCGCCTTGAGTCGCTGGACGACCAGGGGAGCCGCCGAGTTGGTGGCCGAGGTGTCCGAGGGATTGGAGGGGAGGGTCTCGATCAACGGGTTGGTGAACCCGGCCCGCTCCAGGTCCGGCAGCAGGTACTGATGCAGGGCCACCTGGTCGCTGGTCCGGTCGCCGGCGACGATGCCGATCCGGTGGGTCGTGTCGAGGAGGCCCGAGGTCTTCCCCCACTGGACCACCGTGGCGAGGATTTGGGCCTGGTCGGGCCCCGTCCACCACAGGTAGGGGGCGCCCTCCTGGGTCCAGTTGGTCACCGTCGTCCATTGCCCGATGAAGGGCGTGTGTCCTTCCTGGGTGATGCACAGCTCGTTGTCACCGGTCCACGACCCGAGCCCGTCGAGCACGGCGAACACCGGAGGGCTCCCCTCGGTCCACTGCTTGCACAGGGCCCGCATGGCCGCCTCGTTGGTGGGATCGAAGTTCACGATCATCGGGTTGATCTTGCGGCCGTAGATGCCCCCCGCGTTGTTGATGGCGTTGACGAAGGTGTGGATGGCGGCCTTCTGGGCGCCGAACTCGGTGTCACCGGCAAACCCGAAGTTCGACGCCAACGACGTCAGGTTCGACACCGGGAAGACCACGTTGATCGAGCTGGCGGTGACGCCCCGCGTGCTCGTCGACGCCTCGTTCACGCCCACCCCGCTGGGCTTGCCCAGTCCCAACCCGCTGTCGGAGCCACTGTTGGCCCCACTGCCGCCGGCCGACTTCTTCGGGGACGACGTCCCCGCCACCGCGAACACGGCGCCGCCGATGAGGACGGCCACGACCACGAAGACACCCACCTGCATGCCGACGGGTCGACGCCGCAGCCGCCGCCACGACCGCTTGACCGCCGCTGGACCCGAACTCGCCATCGTCGCCCTTCCCCTTGCCTCGCCCGGCCTAGCCCACGCCTAGCCCACGCCTAGCCCACGCCTAGCCTCGGCCGAGGCCACCGTGGCCACACGATATGCGGCCCCGCCAGTGCCGATCCGGGCAGGGACCGGGGAGGGACCGCGCGAAGACCGGGCGGGGGTTGTGGTGCCACCCGCGCTGGGGCACGATGGACGACGTGACGATGACGACGGGTCTCGACATCAGGGCGATCTCTCCGAACATCGGCGCCGAGGTGCGGGGACTCGATCTCAGTCGTCCCTTGGGCGACGACGTGGTGGCCGAGGTGCGCGCCGCGCTGTGCCGGCACCTGGTGCTCTTCTTCCCCGGACAGGACCTCGCCCCCGACGTGCAGGCGGAGTTCGCCCGGCAGTTCGGCGAGGTGACCCCCGCGCACCCCGTCATCCCCTCCCTCGAGGGCAACCCCGAGGTGTTGAACATCGACGGCCGGGAGGACCGGGCCTCGTGGTGGCACACCGATGTCACCTTCCTCCAGACTCCGCCGCTGGGATCGATCCTCCACATGCGCGAGGCACCCGCCGTGGGGGGCGACACCATGTGGGTGAGCCTCCAGGCCGCCTACGACGCGCTGGCGGCACCGGTGCGGGCCATGTGCGACCAACTCATCGCCTGGCACCACGACCCCTGGTTCGCGGCGGATGTCGAAGCCCGGGGCGGCTACGAGTGGGACGGTCGCCATCACGACAAGCTCTTCCCCGTCTCGCACCCCGTGGTGCGGACCCACCCCGAGACGGGCCGCAACGGCCTCTTCGTCAACTCCCAGTTCACCCGGTTCCTCGAGGGAGTCTCCAAGGTCGAGAGCGACAGCCTTCTCGACATGCTCTACCGCCACTGCCAGCGGCCCGAGTTCAGCTGCCGGTACAAGTGGGAAGAGGGTGCGGTGGCCTTCTGGGACAACCGGGCCACCCTCCACTACGCCCTCGACGACTACGGCGACGCCCTCCGCATCGCCCATCGGGTCACCTTGCGGGGCGACCGTCCCTACGGACCGGCCCGCCCGGCCCGCCCGGCCCGTCCGGCAGCGCCGGCCACGCCGGACACCTGAGAGGTCAGCCCGCACCGGCATCCGGACCCGCACCGACGTCGCGGTCCCGGCGGGCCGGGCCGGTGACGTGCAGGGCCGCGTCGCTGGCGCCGAGGTAGGCGGCCAGGGCCCGGGGGTCCTCGCGCACGACGTCGGGGCTTCCCGACACCACCACCGAGCCGGTCTGCATGACGATCACCGTCGAGCACAACTCGAAGACGAGGGGGACGTCGTGCTCCACGAGCAGGATCGTCGACCCCGTCACCTCCTGGAGCTGTTGGAGGAGGGGGATGAAGGCCTCGGCCTCGCGCTGGGCGATGCCGGCGGTGGGCTCGTCGAGGAGGAGGAGGCGGGGGCCGGCCAGGACGATCGAGGCCAGGTCGACGACGCGACGGGTACCGGTGGAGAGATGTCCGGTGAGGTGATGGCGGAACCGCTCGAGGCCGAAGGAGCCGATGACGCGATCGATGGACCGCCGCTTGTCCCGTTCGGTGCGCCGGGCCCAGGGGAGTTGCAAGGTGGTCGAGAGGACGCTGACGCGTTGGCGGGCGTCCTCGCAGAGCAAGAGGGTGTCCTGGACGGTGAGCTCGGGATAAAGCCGACAGTCCTGGAAGGACCGGACGAGCCCGAGGGCGGCCCGTTCCTCGGGGAGGAAGTCGGCGAGGTCCTCGCCGTCGAGGGCGAGCGAACCTTCCGCCGGGGTCACGAGCCCCGAGACGGTGTCGAGGAGCGTGGTCTTGCCCGACCCGTTGGGCCCGATGAGCCCCACGATGGTGCCCGGCTCGACCGACACCGTGACCTTGTCGAGGGCGAGCAACCCTCCGAAGGAGACGACAAGGTCGGTGATGTCGAGGCGGGCGGGGCCTTGCGCCCGGACTCTCTTGCGGGGGGGCCTCGACTCTCTGTCCTCGTCGGTGAGGGTGGGGGAGTCGGTGGTGCCGGGGTCGGTCACGAGCTCACCTCGGCGACCGCGCCCTTCTCGGTCAGCTTCCCGGTGACGGGGTCGATGGTGGCAATGGGGTGGGGTGCCTCGGGTGGCGACGACGAGTCGCCTCGCCACCGGGCCTGGAGGTGCACGACCCCGGCGGTGACGAGGTCACCGAACCGGTGCATGACCTCGGCCATCCCGCCGGGGAGGTAGAGGATGAAGGCCATGAGCCCGAACCCGCTGGTGAGGAATTGGACCGTGGTCGAGGCCCCGAAGATGGCGGGCAGGCCCACCAGGTAGAGGGCGCCGAGGACGGCACCGGGGATGGCGTCGATCCCGCCGATCACGACCATGGAGACCACCAGGATGGAGATGGTGGGGTCGAAGGTGTCGGTGCTGAAGCGTTCGGTGGCGAAGGCGAAGCACACCCCGGCGTAGCCCGCCATGAACCCCGACAGGGCGAAGGCCATGAGCTTGGTCCGCACCACGGGGATGCCGGCCGAGCCCGCCGCCACCTCGTTGTCCCGCACCGAGATCAACCGCCGGGCGATGCCCCGGTCGCGCCACAGCCGGACCATGAGGACCGAGACGATGAGCACGGCGAGCGAGAACCAGGCGAAGGCCCGTTCCGACGAGAGTCCCAGTCCGAACAAGGTGGGTCGGGAGATCAAGGTGGACTGGGGGTCGGGAAGGCCCGAGCAGATGGTCCGGTGGATCAGGGGCACGGTCCAGCACGAGGTGGCCAGGACCGAGGTCTGCATGAACAGCGCGAACCCCAGCGTGCTCACGGCCAGGTAGAGACCGCGGATGCGCAGGGCCGTGAGGCCGACGAGCATCGACACGATCCCGGTCACCACGCCGGCGAAGGGGAGCAGGAGGATGAGCGGCACGCTGCCGCCCAGGTGGGCGGCCATGTCCGCCCCCACCGCCACCAGCCCGAACTGGCCCAGCGAGACCTGGCCGGCCCAGCCGGTGAGGACGGTCAGGGACAGGGCGATCACGCCGTAGATGCAGATCTGGGACATGAGGAACGAATGACCGACGTCCAGCACGAGGGGCAGCAGGGCGGCCACCACCACCGTCGCCATCACGCCGGTCGTCCCCACCCGTTTTCGCAGGGCGTCACCGGTGTTCCGGAAGCCGAGGGTCCCCGTCGTCCACGACGTCCGTTCCGCCGTGCGCGTCCCCTTCTGCAGCGACGAAGCCCGGACCAGCAGGGCCAGCAGCAGCAGCAAGAAGATGACGAGCTCGACGGTGGCGGACCCCGATGTGGGGTTGGTGATGTTCCACTGGAGCAGGTCCTGGACGATGCCGATGCCGATGCCGGCCACGAAGGCGACGGGCAGGCTGACCATGCCCCCGATCAACGCGGCGAGCAGGGCCAGGAGCAAGAGGCCCGGGCTGAGCACCTCGGTGAGCGTGCTCGTCTGGCTGGGCGAGGCCAGGATGGCGGTGAAAGCGGACAACGCCCCGGCCAGGGTCCAGGCCACGGTGGAGGTCCGCCGGACCCACACCCCCGACAACCGGGCCGACTCCGAGTTCTCGGCCGAGGCCCGCATGGCGAGGCCCCAGGGCGAGAACCGGATGAAGGCGGCGAGTCCGAGCGCCACGATGGGCGCCACGATGAGGGTGACGACCTCGCCCGGGGGGAAGAGGAAGGTCCCGATGTGAAAGGACCAGTCGACGGGGACCGGGAAGGCCCGGAAGAGCTTCTTGGGCCGGATGAAGGGGAACAGGGTAAAGAGGAAGAGCACCTGGGACAGGCCGATGGTGGCCACCATGACCATGACCCGGGGCCGGTTGAAGAGCCGACGGAGCAACAGCTCCGACAGCGCCCCGACCGCGGCGGCGAGCACCAGGGCGGCGACGAGGGCGGCCCAGTAGTTGATCCCGTAGTCGTAGTAGAGCTTGACGAGGAACACCGCGGCGACGACGCCGAGTTGGCCCTGAGCGAAGTTGATCACCCGGTTGGTCCGGTAGATCAACACCAGTCCCGTCGCCAACAGGCCGTAGTTGAGTCCGAGGATGGCTCCCTCGATGACGACCGACGACGGGATCGACACCGCCATCATGTCGGTCCACCCTCCTGCGCGCCTCCCTCGTCCCTTCCCTCGTCCCTTCCCTCGCTCGGGGGTGTCGCCGACGGACCGGGTCCCGCCACCCACAACCCGTCGGCGCTCGGCGCCGCGGTGGTAGGTGCGGGCCCCCGCGCGGCGGGCGCGGTGGGCGCGGTGGGCGCGGTGGGCGCGGCGGGTCCGTTCGTGGCCCTGTCGGTGGCGCCGGTCGGAGCGCCGTTGGTCGACGTGGCCCCGTTGGGGGACGTGGCCCCGTTGCCGAGCGCCGAGCCCACGCTGGCCAGGAAGACGGGGCGAAGAAGGTCGTCCCGGGAGAGGAGGTCGGTGATCGAGCCGTCGAACCGGACCTCGCCCCGCTCGAGGAAGAAGGCGTGCTCGGCCAGGGTCATGGCGCGGTTGACGGACTGCTCGACGAGGATCACCGTGGCCCCGTCCGCGTTCACCCGGCGGACGATGTCCATGAGGCGCTCCACGGTCATAGGAGCGAGGCCGAAGGCGAGCTCGTCGATCATGAGGAGGCGGGGTTTGCTCATCATGACCCGGGCCAGGGCCAGCATCTGTTGCTCGCCACCCGACAGCGTGCCCGCGGGCTGATCGAGACGGGACTCGAGCTCGGGGAACAACCCGATGGCGTCGTCGAGCGCCATCTTGGCCCGGGGGGTCTCCCGGCGGAAGGAGTGGCCCCCGATGCGGAGGTTGTCCCGGACGGTCAGGCCCGGGAAGGTCATCTTCCCCCCCACCAGGAGGGCGGCGCCGAGGTCGATGATCTGCTCGGGCTCGAGGTAGGTGCAGTTGGTGCCGAAGATGCGGATGACGCCGCGGTGGGGGTGGTCGAGGCCGGCCACGGCCCGCAGCAGGGTGCTCTTGCCGGCGCCGTTGGTCCCGAGCAGGGCCACGATGTCGCCCTCGGGGACCTCCAGGTTCACGTCGAAGAGGACCTGCTGGTTCCCGTAGTAGAAGTCCATGTTGTGGATCTGCAGGGCGGGGATCTCCCCGCCCGACTGGCGCCGCTTCCCCTCGGCGTAGCGCTCGAGGACGTCCTCGATGACGAGGGTGATGTCGCCCCGCACGAAGCGTGAGCCGAAGAGAAGGAGCACCCCGCCCACCAGACAGACCGGGCCGATGAGCGTGAGCGCCGTGGTGTAACTGGTGGAGTCGGCAACGGCACCCAGCAGGATGCCGCCCGCGAACCCACCGAAGACCAGGGCGTAGACACCGAACAGGCCGAAGCAGATGGCCCGCATCTCGGGCGGGGCGGTGGCCGCCAGGGTCTGGAAGATGCAGATGGACAAGGGAGCGGTGGCCGACTGGGCCAGGAACTGCAGGACCACGACGATCCAGAGATGGGGCATGTACAGAGAAAGGCTGTAGAGGCCGCCGAAGAGGGCGATGCAGATGCCGGCCAGGATGAGGGGCTTCTCCGGGGCCCGTCGGAAGAGCCGGTCCCCGACGAAGAAGGCCACGGGGAGCCCGAGGAAAGCCGACAGGCCGATGATCGAGAAGACGTCGGCTCGTTGTGCGATCCCCAGGTTCCACCGGTGCTGGTAGTAGAGCGACCCGAACAGGGGGATGCCGGTGCCGGCGAAGCCCAGGATGGCCACGGCCACGAGCTCGTAGTAGAGCGACCGGATCCGCAGCAGGCGCGTCACCGCCGCGCCGAGGAGGACCTTGGGGGCGTTCTCCTGCTCCGTCTCGATGTCCATGCCGGCGGCCTTGAGGATGTGGCTGGACTCGTTGGCCCCCTTCTCGGGCTCCCGGATGAAGAACGTGGCGATGGCGACGGGAACACCGATGAGCGCCAGGCCCAGGCTCCACCGCCAGTTGTGGGCGGCCGCCGCGATGTAGCCCACGAGGAGGATCCCGACGGTCTGGGAGATCGGGTCGTTCATGTTGTGCCAGGCGAAGATGCGCGCCCGCGCCTGGGTGGGATAGGCGTCGGCCAGGTAGGCGTTGTGCACCGTGTCGCTCGACCCGAGGCCGATGGCCGCCAGGAGATAGAGGAAGACGAAGGGCCAGACGTTGTGCACGATGGCCATGAGGGGGACCGTGGCCGAGAAGACCAGCAGGGTGATCGCGGCGACGTTCTTCCGGCTGCCCCGGTCGGCGAAGACCGCCACCGGCATGCCCCAGCCGATCTGGGCCACGGCGCCGGCGAAGATCACGGCACCGATCCCGACACCGCTCAGGTGGAAGGAGTCCTTGATGTTGGGAGAGAGGATGCCGATCCCGTTGACGATGGTGTCGGTGACCATGGCGGACACCGTGAGCAGGACCAGGGGCGAGAATCCGCCTTCGCGCAGGATCCCCATGAGCGGGGGAGGCTTGCCCTCGCCGGTGCCGGGCATGAGGGCGACGTCGGCGACGGCCGCCTTGTCGCGGCTCTTGCTGACCGCGGCGGCGAGGAGCTCGTCAGGGACGATGAAATTGAAGAGAGGCTTTTCCCCCCCCTCGAACATCGCCTGTTCCCCCACAAGCGGGTCGCCCATAGCTGCGCAACGCTAATCCCTGACGCATTCGTCAGAGACTTCGCGCTGGTCCCCTCCGTCGAGGCACACGGGCCGGGACCTCTTCCGGGGTCGCCTGGGGTCGGATTCGGGAGTCGATTCGGGGTCGGCTCGGGTCGGCGAGGCCGGGTCGGATCGACGAGGCCGGGTCGGGATCAGGAGGGGGATGCGACGGTGAGTGGTCCGTAGGGGAGGACGCCGAGCCGGGCGCCGCCGCCCGCCCCGGCGGCATCGAGCGCCTCAGCCACCGCATCGGTCACGTCCGCCACTGGTCGGAGGAAGGCGCCCCGCACCTCGTCGTCGGTCAACCCCCGGGTATGGAGCCAGACCGGGGCGTGACGCAGCACCCGGCCGAGGACCTGGGTCTGCCAGCGGTCGGTCTCCCGTGATGCCTCGGCGGCGTCGAGGTCGTCGGAACCCGAGGCGTCGGCGAGGAGCCGGGCGAAGGCACCGCCGGCCGGCGTGCCGTCTGCACACTCCGCCGCCATCACGATGGTCCCACCGGCGCGGACCACCCGCTCGGCGGCGGCCATGCCCTTCACGGCCTGGTAGAGGTTCCGGTCGAGGGGATATCCCCCGTTGGTGCTCAGGACGACGTCGAAGGGCGGTCCCACCTTCTGCACCGATGTCCGCTCGACGAACCGGCAGGCCGCGACATGGCCGGCGGGCAGGGGTCCCGCGAAGACCGCCGTGAGTTGGCGTCGCTGGTTGATGGCGACGTCGAGCGAGAGTGCAGGCGGCGCCAGGGCGGTGGCGGCCCGCACGAAGTCGTGGACCGGATTGCCCTCTGTCACGAGCCACGTGGAGCGGGGGTCGGAGATCCGGCTCGGGCTGTGGGCCTCGAGGATCGTCGCCAGCGCGGCCAGGCCGGGGCAGGCGCCCTTGGGCCCGCCGCTGAAGCCGGCGAAGAAATGGGGCTCGACGAACCCGGTCAGGATTCGGACGTCCGCTTCGACGTAGCGGCGGTCGATCCGCACCGCCACCCCGTCCACGCGGCCCACCTCGACGTGCTCGGACGCCGGCGCCTCGGCCCGGTGCTGATGGATGGCGTACCGGCGCGCGATGTCGGGCCCCACGAGCTCGACCATCTCGTCGGGGGTGGCGGGGCGGTGGGTGCCGGTGGCGCAGAGGAGGTCCACCCGGTCGGGGGGGACACCCAGTCGGTCGAGCTCGCCGAGGAGGGGCGGGAGGACGGTGCGGTTGGGCATGGGCCGCGTGAGGTCGGGGAACACCACCGCCACCCGGGGGGCTCGGCCCGAGCCCTGGCGCGCCACGTGTCGAGCCGCCGCGCCGAGGAGCTCGGCCAAGGGGGGACCCTCGACAGGAGCCCCGAGGGCGTCGACCACCGCGGCGGCCTCGTGGGCCAGGCCGGGCAGCTCGGTCGCGGTCACGACGACGGCGTCGTCGGGGACCCGGGCCACGATCCCGTCCCGGCCGTAGGCCAGCCGGACCTCCTTCACGGGTTCACCGCGCCACGGTCACTGTTCGGATCGGTTCAGGTCGATCACGGCGGCGGCGGCGGCGTCGACCGCCGGTCGCTGGGTCCGGTACCACGACACCATCTCCGCATCGGGCGCCGTCTCGGCCTCGACCGGGTCGATGCGGTCGAAGTCGACCTGTGCGCCGGTGGCCCGGGCCACGAGCATCGCCGCTCCCGCCGAGGCGGCTTCGCCCGAGCGTCTGCGGCGCGCCGGGAGTCCGGTCACCGCGCTCAGGATCTCGGTCCACGTCGCCACGTGCGCTCCGCCCCCGGCCAGGACAAGGCCCGCGGGCGGGGTCGCCTCCTCGCCGCGCCACAGGGTCGCCGATTCCAGGCACCGCGTCACGTCCCACGCCACCGACTCGACCACGGCACGCGCCATGTCGCCGATGTCGTGGTCGAACGACAGTCCCACGACGGCCCCGCGCGCCGTGTCGCGCCACCACGGGGCCCGGGCCCCGCCCCACCAGGGGAGCACGATCACCCCCCGCGAACCCGGCGGGCTCGACCGGGCCCGGTCCATGAGGGACCGGCCGTCGAGCCCGGCGAGGCGACCCAGCCAGTCGAGGAGGGATCCCGCCGCCGACAGGCCTCCTTCGAGCAGCCACCCCTCGAGCGCTCCTCGCGTGACGATCATCGCCGCCGGCCCCGTGGCGGTGGCGCCGGTGGCATTGGTGGCGCCGGTGGCATCGGTGGC
>Ga0187890_10000863_pt1 | contig 22005 bp, 11 predicted proteins | sample June2016WEW_21_1_FD_133005 | JGI IMG/M metagenome (GOLD analysis project Ga0187890, IMG submission 133005) | Peatland microbial communities from SPRUCE experiment site at the Marcell Experimental Forest, Minnesota, USA - June2016WEW_21_10 | ecosystem: Environmental > Terrestrial > Soil >... | reverse complement strand
GGCTATACAAGGAAGTGTACGGATGACCCCGGAGCGGTGGCCCCGCGTCAAGTCTCTGTTCGAGCGGGCACTCGACCAACCCGCGGCCATGCGCGACGCTTTCCTCGACGCGGCGGGCGAGAGCCCCAGCGTAATCGCTGAAGTGCGCAAGCTGCTTGCGGGCGATGCGCAGGCCGGGAGTTTCCTACAGGACGCCACCTCCGCGGAGTCCACGGCCGCGCCGCTCCTGTCACCCGGCGACCTCGTGAGCAGCCACTACCGCATCGTGAGCCTGTTGGGGCGTGGCGGCATGGGCATCGTCTACCGCGCCGACGACCTGGTGCTGTCGCGCGCGGTGGCGCTGAAGTTTCTTCCCGGCGGTTTGTCCGGAACTCCCCAAGGGCTGGAGCGGATGAAGCGGGAAGCGCGCGCCGCCGCGGCTTTGAATCACCCCAACATCTGCGTGGTCTACGAAACCGGCGAGCACCAGGGCCAGCCGTTTATCGCCATGGAGCTTCTGGAAGGGCACACGCTGAAGCACCGCATCGGGGGCCAGCCGTTGCACACGGACGAACTGCTGGAGTGGGCCGTGCAGATCGCCGATGGGCTGGAGGCCGCGCACCAGGCGGCGATCGTACATCGCGACATCAAGCCGGCAAACATCTTTATCACCACGCGGGGGCCGGCCAAGATTCTCGACTTTGGCCTGGCCAAGTTCGCCCCGCCGCAAGCTAGGGCCGCCGCCCCAGCGGACCGCACCAGTCTGCCGACCGAGGAGCACCTGACGACCCCCGGCGTGGCGCTGGGAACGGTGCCTTATATGTCGCCGGAGCAGGCACGCGGGGAAGAACTGGATGCACGCACCGACCTGTTCAGCTTTGGCGCGGTGCTGTACGAAATGGCCACGGGGCATCCGGCGTTCGCGGGCGCGACGACGGCGATCATTCACGAGGCTATTTTGGGCCGTGCGCCGTCCCCCGCCAGCGCCGTGAATCCGCAGATTCCCCCCGAACTGGACCGCATCATCGACAAGGCGCTGGAGAAGGACCGCGACTTGCGTTATCAGCATGCGGCGGACATGCGCGCGGATCTGAAGCGGCTCAAGCGGGATACGGGTTCGGGCAAGTCGCGCGCCGTCCTCACGCCGGCCTCCGGCATCCCGGCCGCGCCGCTTCAACACAAGCTGCGCTGGCTCTACGCGGCGGGCACCGCGGCGATCGTCGCGGCGGCGGCCTTGTTCTGGTTAACCCGGCCCGTGCCGCCCCCGCGAATAACGGGTATGATCCGGATCACCAGCGATGGACGGCCAAAAGATGGGCCCCTGCTCACCGACGGTTCACGGCTGTTTTTCAATTCAGGCTCCGCCGCCACCGAGGCCTTTCAGGTATCGGTGAAAGGAGGCGAGTCGGTCTCCCTGCCCGTGCCATTGAAGGACGCTGTAACAGTGGATATCTCTCCGGACCGTACAGAGTTGCTGCTATGCCGGCATCCAACTTTATTCGCACCTTGCGAGCTTTGGGTAGCGCCGCTGCTGGGCGGCCCAGCGCGGCGGCTGGGCGATCTGGTTGCCCAGCATGCTGCCGCGGCCTGGTCCCCGGATGGTCAACAAGTGGCCTTTGCAAGACACGGAGAACTGCACATCGCACGCAGCGACGGGACGGAGGTCCGCAAGGTGGCGAAGCTTGCCGGTGAGCCATATTTTCTGCGGTGGTCGCCGGACGGAAGCAGATTACGCTTCTCCATTGTGAAAGGCGTTGTTTCGTCCCTCTGGGAAGCGCGAATTGATGGAAATTGTGCGTATCCGCTGCTGCCCGGCTGGAATCCATCGTCTTCCGCATGTTGCGGCAACTGGACACCAGACGGGAAGTACTTCGTTTTCCTGACAAGCGATAAGGTAGCGACCGTGGAGTGGAAGGAAGCTTGGGGACGTGTCAACCTCTGGGCGCTCCGTGAGAGAGTGCGATTGTTCGAGCGGTCTCAGCGCGCGCCGTACCAGTTGACCAATGGCCCGTTGGCAGTGTTTTTTCCGACTCCCAGTACTGACGGCAAGCGCCTGTTTGCCGATGGCTACCAGTCCCGTAACGAATTTCTCCGTTATGATCTGCAATCCGGCCAACTCGTTCCCGCATTCGGCGGAATATCGGGGAGCAATCTCGAATTCTCAATGGATGGGAAATGGGTTGTCTACGTTTCGGTGCCGGATTTATCGCTTTGGCGCAGCGCGGTTGATGGTAGCCAGCGCCTGCAACTGACTTCGCCTCCCATTCAGACCGCCATGCCTCACCGGTCCCCTGATGGGAAGCAGATTGCATTCTCCGGAGGGCGCGAGGGCAACCCGGCGCGGATCTATGTGGTGTCTATGGATGGCGGTGCGCTCCAGCAGGTAACCAACGGAGAGAGCGGGAAGGAGGGCGACTTCGACCCGTCCTGGTCGCCGGACGGCGCGTCGCTGGCTTTCGGCGGTTACTCCCTTGAGACCAGCCCGGCGCCGATTCACGTAGTGGACCTGGGAACGAGCCGCATCTCAGCGCTGCCGGGTTCGGAGGGGATGCGATCTCCTCACTGGTCGCCCGATGGACGATTCATCGCGGGGGTCTCCACGTCTGGCTTGAAGATCGTGCTCTACGATTGTCAGACGCGGAAGCAATCCGAGGTTTCCAGCGCAATAAGCGGCTATCCAGGCTTCTCCCCGGACGGTGAATCCCTGTTCTACAGGACCTTCGGTAACGATGCGTCCTGGTGGAGAGTGCGCATGCGCGACCGGAAAACGGAGCGTGTCGCAGCCTTGAAGAACATGCGGGTGACTGACTGGTTCGCACCGGCTCCCAACAATTCCCTCATCACCACGCGGAGCGTCGGCACCGACGAGATCTATGCCCTCGATTGGGAGGCGCCGTGACTCCCGAACGGTGGCAGCGCATCAAGTCTCTGTTCAAGCGGGCGCTCGAACAACCCGCGGCCGCGCGCGACGCCCTTCTCGACGCGGCGGGCGAGAGCCCAAGCGTGGTCGCTGAAGTGCGCAACCTGCTGGCGGGCGATGCGCAAGCCGGGAGTTTCCTCCAGGACGCCACCTCCGCGGAGTCCGCCGCCGCGCCGCTATTGTCTCCCGGCGACCTCGTGAGCAGTCACTACCGCATCGTGAGCCTGTTGGGACGGGGTGGCATGGGCGTGGTCTACCGGGCCGACGACCTGGTGCTGTCGCGCGCGGTGGCGCTGAAGTTTCTTCCCGGCGGACGGTCCGAGACTCCGCAAGCGCTGGAGCGGCTAAAGCGGGAGGCGCGCGCCGCCGCCGCTCTGAATCACCCCAATATCTGCGTGGTCCACGAAACCGGCGAGCACCGGGAGCAGCCGTTTATCGCCATGGAGCTTCTGGAAGGGCACACCCTGAAGCACCGCATCGGGGGAAAGCCTTTGGAGACGGACGAGTTGTTGGAGTGGGCCGTGCAGATCGCCGATGGGCTGGAGGCCGCGCACCAGGCGGGGATTGTACACCGCGACATCAAGCCGGCCAACATCTTCATCACCACGCGGGGGCCGGCCAAGATTCTCGACTTTGGCCTGGCCAAGTTCGCCCCGCCTCGAGCCAGACTTGCCGCCGCGTCAGTGGACCGCACCAGTCTGCCGACCGAGGAGCACCTGACGACCCCCGGCGTGGCGCTCGGCACAGTGCCGTATATGTCGCCCGAGCAGGCGCGCGGGGAAGAACTGGATGCGCGCACGGACCTGTTCAGCTTTGGCGCGGTGCTGTACGAAATGGCCACGGGGAAGCCGGCGTTCGCGGGCGCGACGACGGCGATCATTCACGAGGCTGTTTTGGGCCGTGCGCCGTCCCCCGCCAGCGCCGTGAATCCGCAGATTCCCCCCGAACTGGACCGCATCATCGACAAGGCGCTGGAGAAGGACCACGACCTGCGTTATCAGCATGCGGCGGACATGCGCGCGGATCTGAAGCGGTTGAAGCGGGATACGGATTCGAGCCAGCCGCGCCTGGTCACCGCGCCCGCCACCCCTGCCGTTCCGGTTCAGCATACGTTCCGCTGGGCCTATGCGGCAGGCGCCGTGGCGATCGTTGCGGGAGCGGCCGTATTCTGGCTCACCCGTCCGCTGCCGCCCCCGCGAATAACCGGCATGGTCCGGATCACCAACGATGGCCGGCCAAAGTATGGACCACTGCTCACCGACGGTTCACGGCTGTTTTTCAATTCCGGCTCCACCGCGACGGAAGCCTATCAGGTATCGGTGAAAGGAGGCGAGTCAGTCGCTCTAGCCGTGCCAATGAAGGATGCAATAACAGTGGACATTTCTCCGGACCGTACGGAGTTGTTGCTGTGCCGGCATCCGAGCTTCTTTGCGCCTTGTGAGCTTTGGGCCGCGCCATTGCTGGGCGGCCCCGCGCGGAGGCTGGGCGATCTCGCCGCGCAGAACGCGGCAGCGGCCTGGTCCCCGGATGGCCGGCAGATAGTTTATGCGAGACATGGAGAATTGCATATCGCGCGCAGCGACGGCACGGAAGTTCGCAAGCTGGCGACGCTCACCGGTGCTCCTTTTTTTCTGCGGTGGTCGCCGGACGGGAGCCGAGTCCGCCTCTCCATTATGGCGGGCGGTAAGACATCGCTTTGGGAAGCACGGGTTGACGGAAACCGTGCGTACCCGCTGCTTCCCGGCTGGAATCCATCATTGTCTGCGAGTTGCGGTAAGTGGACTCCGGATGGGAAGTATTTCGTCTTCCTGACGAGCGAGAAGGTGCCCACGGGAGCTGAATGGAAAGCAGCGTTGGGAATCGTCAGCCTCTGGGCGCTGCGCGAGAAAGTGGCATTGTTCGAGTGGCCCAGGCGCGGACCGTTCCAGTTGACCAACGGCCCGCTGGCGGTATTTTTCCCCTCTCCAAGCGCCGACGGAAAACGGTTGTTTGTCGCTGGTTACCAGGCGCGCAACGAATTTCTCCGTTACGATCTGAACTCCGGTCAACTCTTTCCCAAGTTCGGTGACATATCGGGGACGGACCTTGAATTCTCCAAGGATGAAAGATGGGTTGTGTACGTTTCTGTGCCGGATCTATCGCTTTGGCGTAGCGCAGTTGACGGCAGTCAGCGCCTGGAATTGACTTCACCCCCCATGCAGACCGCCATGCCTCACTGGTCTCCGGATGGGAAGCAGATTGCATTCTCAGCGGCGCGCGAGGCAGACCCGGCGCGGATTTATGTGGTATCCATGGATGGCGGCGCCCTCCAGCAGGTGACCAACGGAGAGAGCGGGAAGGAGGGCGACTTCGACCCGTCCTGGTCGCCGGACGGAGCCTCGCTGGCTTTCGGCGGTTACTCCACGAAGACGGACCCGGCGCCAATTCACGTGGTGGACCTGCAGTCGAGGCGCTTCTCAGCCCTGCCGGGTTCGGAGGGGATGTGGTTTCCCCGCTGGTCGCCCGACGGGCGTTTCATCGCAGGTCTCTCCAGGTCTGGTCCGAGGACCGTGCTCTACGACTTTCAGATCCGGAAGCAATCCGAGCTTTCGAGCGTAATGAGCGGTTGGCCAGGCTGGTCCCCGGAGGGTGATTTCCTGTTCTACAGGACTTTCGGTAATGACGCTTCCTGGTGGCGTGTGCGCATACGCGACCGGAAGACAGAGCGCATCCCGATCCCGAAGAACATACGGGTGACTGACTGGTTCGCACCGGCTTTCAACAATTCCCTCATCACTGCGCACCGCGTCGGCACCGACGAAATCTATGCCCTCGATTGGGACTCGCCGTGAGGCTGTACGATGAAGGGTACGTATGACTCCCGAACGGTGGCAGCGCGTCAAGGCTCTGTTCGAGCGGGCTCTCGACCAACCTCCCGCCGCGCGCGACGCCTTCCTCCCCGAAGCGGGTGAAAGCCCCAGCATAGTAGCTGAGGTGCGCAAGCTGCTTGCGGGCGATGCCCAGGCGGGGAGCTTCCTCGCCGATGCCACCTCCGCGGAGTCCCTTGCCGCGCCGCTCCTGTCACCCGGCGACCTGGTGAGCGGACACTACCGCATCGTGAGCCTGCTGGGGCAGGGCGGCATGGGTATCGTCTACCAGGCCGACGACCTGGTGCTGTCGCGCCCGGTGGCGCTGAAGTTTCTTCCCGGCGGTTTGTCCGGAACTCCGCAAGGACTGGAACGGCTGAAGCGGGAGGCGCGCGCCGCCGCCGCTCTGAATCACCCCAATATCTGCGTGGTCTACGAAATCGGCGAGCATCAGGGGCAGCCCTTTATCGCCATGGAGCTTCTGGAAGGGCACACGCTCAAGCACCGCATCGGGACTCAGCCGTTGCAGACCGGCGAGCTGCTGGATTGGGCCGTGCAAATCGCCGACGGGCTGGAGGCGGCGCACCAGGCGGGGATCGTGCATCGCGACATCAAGCCGGCCAACATCTTCATCACCACACGCGGGCAGCCCAAGATTCTCGACTTCGGCCTGGCCAAGGTTGCCGCGCCGATGGCGCGCGCCGCCGCCGCGTCGGACCCCACCAGCCTGCCCACCGTGGAGTACCCCACGACCCCCGGCGTGGTGGTCGGGACCGTTCCCTACATGTCGCCGGAGCAGGCGCGCGGCGAAGAACTGGATGCGCGCACGGATCTGTTCAGCTTCGGCGTGGTGCTCTACGAGATGGCCACCGGACGCCAGCCCTTCGGCGGCAAAACCATGGCGGTGATATTCGACGCCATCTTGAACCGCGCGCCGGAACCGCCGCTTCACCTCAATCCGGCGCTGCCGACGGCCGTGGAGCGCGTCATCGCCAGAGCGCTCGAAAAGGACCGCGACCGGCGTTACCAGTCGGCCGCCGTCCTGCGCACGGACTTGAAGGGCGTGATCGCCAGTCCCGGTCTCCACCCGTCCGGCATCGCTGTGGCAAGACAACTGCGGAGGCCCCCGGCTTGGTGGATCGCCTTTGCCGCCATCCTATTTTTGGCGGGTGTTTGGGTTGTCGGGAGATTCATCGCCGGGCATGTCGAAACTCGTCCGGCTGTGCCCGCAACGGCGCCTGCCAGCATCCTGGCGGTGCTTCCTTTTCGCGGTGGGGAGAACGGAGCTTCGCAGGACTATTTCGCCGACGGCATGACCCAGGCGCTGATCACCCGCCTCGCCAATTTGCGAAATCTACGCGTCGTGTCGTTCGCCTCCGAAGCCGGCGGGTACAGAGAAACCGCCGCCTGGACCGCAATTCGCAAGAACCAATCCATCAACGGGGTTCTGACCGGAACCATTCAACGGGCCGGCGGCCGCATCCGGGTCGACGCGCAGTTGATCGATCCCAAGACCCGGGCGGTACATTGGGCTAACAGCTATGAGCGCAGCATCGAAGACGTTCTGTCTCTGGAATCGGCGGTCGCCGAAGCCATCGCCGGCGAGATCCAGGTTAGCGTCACCGCCGGCGATCGGGAACGCCTCCGGCAGCGGCGCCCGGCCAACCCGCAAGCCTTGGACGCATATCTGCGCGGCCGATACTTCTGGAACCGGCGCACGGAGGACGGACTGAGGCGCGCCGCGCAATACTTTCAACAGGCGATTGCCGCCGATCCCATTGATGCGCTGGCCTACGCGGGGTTGGCGGATTCCTACGCTCTGTTGGGGTCCATCGGCACGGACGGCATGCTTCCCACCAAGGCTATGCCGCTCGCCAAGGCCGCCGCGCAGAAGGCCATCGAACTGGAGCCGGGCTTGGCCGACGGGCACATCTCTCTGGCTTACGTGATGCTGTCTTACGACTGGGATCTGCCCGGCGCGGCTCGCGAGTTTTCCCGCGCTTTGGATCTGAACCCGAACTCCGCTACGGCGCACCACTGGTACAGTCACTACTTCATGGCCGCCGCCGACCTCCCCAAAGCTACGGAACAGATGCGCCAGGCGCTGCAACTCGAGCCGCTATCTCCGAGCATCAACATAGGCATTGGCTGGTGTCTCTACTACTCCCGGCAGTACGACCAGGCCATCGAGCAATTCCGTTCGGTGGTGGAGATTGATCCCACCCTCCCACTGGCGCACCAGACCCTGGGGATGGCCTATCAGCAGAAGGGCGCGCTGCACCAGGCCATCGACGAGTACAAGCGTGCGGCGGCGCTGTCGGGCAACAATCCGGCTTCGATAGCCTCGCTGGCGAGCGCCGAGGCCGCGGCAGGAAGGCTCGCAGAAGCCAGGCGGGAGTTGGGCCGGCTGGAAGAGATGTCGCGCACCCGTTACGTTCCGGCCTTTTACTTTGCGACAATTCATTATGCGATGGGCGATATGGCGAAGGCATTCCAGTGGGGTTGGAAAGCGGCGGGGGAGCGCTGCGACTACCTGATGTATCTGCGTGTCGAGCCGCGCGTTGGCAAACTGGCGGGCAACCCGGATTTCATCCGCGCTATGGCAAGCCTCCATTGATGCGCCGTTTTCTCCAGATCGCCGTGCTGGCCTGCGGGGCCATTGACGCATGCTGGGCGGCGCGATGCACCACCGTGCTCGATCCTGCCATTCTGCGCGAATACGACAACTACGTGGCTGCCGCGGAGCGGGCCATGCCCAGCCGGTTCGATTCGGGCGAACTGTCGTGGGTGCCGGCGCGCGCATCCGGACAGGCCGCCGCTTCGCTCGCAGCCGGCAAACTGGTTCGATCCAACATCAGCGATGCCGCCCTGAACCAGCGCATCGCCGGACAAAACGGAGCGGTGATCCACTGGATCGGCGCCATCCGCATTCCCGGTGCGAGCCTCGCCGATCTCAGATCCGTGCTCGAAGATTACGGCAGCTACGATCGCATCTACCGGCCGCTAGTCTTTGCCTGCCAGAGCAAACGGACGGCGGATGGGCCCGACGCCGTTTACGATGTCATTATGGGGCTGCGTAGCGCGTTCCGCTTCGTCTCTCTCTTTCCGCAGCACTATGCGTTTCAGGTGACCGGGCGTATCGGCTACAGCGGCGCGGACCCGGGCGGCGCGACCGTGTTGCGCGTCCACCTGGGGGCCAGCGAAATTCGCGAGTCCGACAGTGGCGAGCCAGGGCACAGCGACTTCCTCGAGCCGTATCACGACCACGGGATCATGTGGGCGCTCAACGCCTACTGGCGCGCGCGCCGCCGCGGACCGGATATCTACCTGGAGTTCGAGAGCATCACCCTGGCGCGGTCCGTGCAGGCGTTTGCCTGCACGCTCGGCTTCATTCCGGTTCCTAAAGCGGCCGTATCGGCAGCCATGGAGTCGCTGCCGCAGGACACCCTCACCGTGATTCTCGAGGCGACCAGGTCGGAATGCGAGCGGAGAGCCTCGCGGCCGTCCCGGAGCGTGTCAGGCCAATGAGTACGGCACGGCTTTCCGACTCTTTGGCCAGGCTTGGACTGCGGCTTGTCGCGCGGCCATTGTTCCGCATCCGCATTCTCGGCAGTGAACACATTCCGTCCCATGGGCCGGCTATGCTGGTTTCCAATCACCTCACTTACCTGGATGGATTCCTGATCGGCTCCTGCTTGCGCCCGGTACTCCGATTCCTGGTGTGGAAGCCCTACTATGATCACAAACTGCTCACCTGGGGTTTCCGGCTGGCCAAAGCCATCCCCGTCTGGACCAAGCCTCACAGCGCCGGGCAGGCCATTCGGCGGGCCCGCGCCGCATTGGCTCGCGGCCAGGTTCTCTGCGTTTTCGCCGAGGGCTCCATCAGCCGGACCGGGGATCTGCTTCCGTTCCAGCGCGGGTTGGAAGCCGTCGTCCGGGGTCTGGATGTGCCCGTGATTCCGGTGCATCTCGGCGGATTGTGGGAAAGCGTGTACAGCTTCGAGGGCGGACGGTGCTTCTGGAAGCGGCCGCGCACTTTAAGGCAGCCAGTGGTCATCTCGTTTGGCGCTCCCATGCCGTCATCGTCGACGGCACATGAAGTTGAGCAGGCGGTGGTGCGACTCAGTGCCAAGGCTGAAATCACCACTGCTTCGACGTCAAAATCATGAGCGGCGTTTCCGCGTTGCTTCGGCGTAGCGCAGACGATCGTTGTTTGTCGTTTGCGCACCTTGCTCGAACTCGGCTGGCCACGAAAAACGATGGCCTGCCCCACTGCCCCACAGCTAATCTGCTGCACAGTTTCCGCTAGCAGGATGCTGAAAAAGGCTCTCACAGGCTGAAGCCTGTGCCACCAAGTGCCGCTAAGTCATTGATAACTAGCATAAGGAAAGGCTTCCCGCACGTCGTAGTCCTCCGGTACCAGCCTATCGCCCGCCTATCCTATCTATAGGCAGCATTGTGTCCCCACCAGCGCGGACTGAGGATATATGTATCGGAGAAGATCTGCTTTTCGGGGAGGCGGATCTGCCTACATCGTATGTCGCCTCCTTGCATAATGGCCGACCTTGAGCAGACTCGCTTTCCGCGAGCCGAAGGAACCGTCGCGAGACACCGCTCCAAAGCGTCCTATCTTTTGTGCCTCGCGGGCGTCCTGACCTACTTGACCTTGGCCGCGTCCGCGCAAGCCCAACAATACACTTTCCGCTATTACGGAACGGAGGAAGGCCTCACGAACCTGGCGGTCAAGGTACTCTTTCAAGATCGCACCGGCTTCCTATGGGCTGCCACGGAAAACGGCGTGTTCCGCTACGATGGCCAGCGCTTCCGGCGTTACGGGCCGGCCGAGGGTCTCCCCCGCGAGATAATCGTAAGTCTGGGCGAAGCGCCGGACGGGCGTCTGCTGGCGGGCTGCCGGTCGGGGCTCTACTGCCTGCGCGGGGAGCGCTTCGAGAATCTGCCTCTGCCTGGCGCCGGTACTGTAAACACTTATAGCGGGATTCAATCCGATGGCAAAGGTCGAACCTACATCGCCACCGGGCGCGGCCTGGTGGTGGCGACCAATGCGATCGGAGGAGATAAGCCGGCTTTCCGCCTGCTGCCCACGCCAGAGCGAGCGGGCGGTGCCGATGCCCACGGGGTGTTCATTGAGAGCGGCGTCGTGTGGTACGGCTGCGGCGCCCGTCTGTGCCGGATGACAGCAGATGGCGTTACTGTTTTTGGCGAGCCGGAGGGCCTTCCCTCTGGACGGTGGACGTGCATCCGCCGGGATGGCCGCGGCGATCTCTGGTTAAGCGACAAACGACGGTTTGCCGTACTCAGGCGGGGAAGCGCGCTCTTCGACGCATCGGGCGCAATATTTCCACCCACTGCCGGCGGCGGTCAGTTGACGGTGGACGCCGAAGGTAAACTATTAGTCCCCACGATCCAGGGTCTGATTGTCGTCGATGGCCAGCGCCGCATGGAAGTCGGCAAGCGAGAGGGGCTATTAGCGCCAGTTTATTCGGTATTGCAGGATCGGGAGGGCTCCATTTGGCTGGGTCTGGCAGGCCGCGGCCTGGCTAGGTGGCAGGGTTATGGCGAATGGGAGGGTTTCGCTCCGGACACTGGACTGGAGAGCGAGTTGATCTACGAGATCTTACCGCTTAGCGATGGTTCGTTGTGGGTCGGTACCGAAAACGGCCTGTTTCGGGGCCGCAAGACCGGTGACCGGTGGGTGTGGAGCAGACACCCGGCGGTTGGCAAGATTCCTGTGCACGCCGTGCGTTTGGATCGCGGCGGAAACCTGTGGCTCGGCACGGAGGGCTACGGTGTCGGCCGCCTCGACGCGCGCACCGGCAGGCTCGAATGGTTCCGAAAGGACCGCGGACTTGCAGGCGAATACCCCGCTTCCCTGGTGGTGGACCGGTCGCAGCGCGTCTGGGCGGCAACCGAACTCGGTCTGTTTGTGGCGCAGCCTTCCCAGAAGCGATTCGAACATGTTGACGGCGTTCCGTCGGTGCGCTGCTGGGCGGTGGCCGAGACGCCTGACGGGGAAATCCTGGCCGGGACGGCCAACGGCTTGTTCTGGCTATCGGGAGGCAGATGGCGCCGCATCTCGATGGCGGATGGGCTGCGGCACGATTTGATCCTGGCGATCAACGCGTCCAAGCCGCACGAAATCTGGGTGGGCTACTGGTTCTCCGGCACCGTAACCCGGATTCGGGTTGACGGAGAGCGCCTCTCGATGACCCACTACGGCCGCGAGGCCGGTCTGCGGGGAGAGCTGACTTACTTCCTCGGTTTCGATGCCCGCGGCCAGCTCTGGGCGGGCACCGATCAGGGCGTGAAATCCTGGGATGGAGAACATTGGAAGCAATACGACCAAAACGACGGGCTGATTTGGAACGATTGCGACCTCGGCGCCTTCGCGGCCGGGCCCGATGGCGCGGTTTGGCTTGGCACCAGCAGCGGCCTCTCGCGTTTCAAACCGAGCCGCGTCAAACGCCAGGCGCAGCCTCCGTCCGCGGTATTTACGAGACTCATATTGGGTCATACCACGCTCGAGAACGGCCGCTACGTCTCGATGGAACACACAGCGAACTCCCTGGCGGTGCAATACTCCGCGTTCACCTTCGCCCATGAAAGTTCGCTCCTCTTCCGTTATCGGCTGCAGCCGCTCTTCAGGGAATGGCGGGAAACCACGCTCCGGGAACTGCAGTTTCCAGAATTGCCCGCCAACGACTACCGGCTGGAGGTGCAAGCGCGGGACGGTTCGGGCGAGTGGAGTGCGCAGCCTGCCGTGTTCGCCTTCAGAATCCGGACGCCCTGGTGGCAATCCTGGTGGTGTCAGGCCCTCATGACCGCAGTGGTCTTTGTGCTCCTTTGGATGGCTTGGCGCTGGCGGGTATTTCATCTGGTGCGGCGCCAAAGGGAGTTGGAACGGGCAGTCGCCGACCGCACGCAGGAACTGCGGAAGGAGAAACACGAACTGCTGCTGGTCCGGGAAATCCTGCGTGAGAAGGCCATCAAGGACGGCCTGACCGGATTGTTCAACCGGAACGCTTTCTTCGAGATTTTGGAGAAGGAATTCGAGAGGGCCAGGCGTGAGACCCGAACGCTTGCGCTGATCATGGCGGACGTTGATCTATTCAAGACAGTCAACGACACACACGGGCACTTAGCCGGAGATGCCGTTCTCCAGGAGTGCGCCAGCCGTATTCAGCGGTCGGTGCGGTCCTACGACACCGTCGGGCGATACGGAGGAGAGGAACTAACGATCCTGATAGCGGGATGCGAGCCGGAAGAAGTTGCCGAGCGGGCGGAGACGATGCGGCAATCGATCGCGCAACGCCTCTTTGCCACGCCGGCGGGCGATGTCTCGGTGACCTGCAGCTTCGGCGTGGGCACCACCACCGGCACGGAAACAAGTGTGCAAGATCTGGTAGCGGCGGCCGATCGCGCGCTCTATGCCGCCAAGGAACGCGGCCGCAACTGCGTGGTTTTGCTGAGTGGGGGCCATCTCGGCACGCGCCCACTCACGCCCATCGGCGCTGCGCTGAGCGCGTAACCCCGTGGTTCGGTATGCCGGAAACTCATGGTCGGGATCGAGCACGCCCGTTGGCGCGCGAGAAGGCATCTCGCAGGATGGAGTGTCCGGCCCACCTGAGAAGTGCCTTGCCGGTTCCAAGGAACAAGAGGGACTAGTGTAGTGCGTCGCGCAGATCGACGATTATGTGCACACCGTGGGGCAGGCTATTCAGCCCGCGGACCCGCTCTCTAGCGGGTCCAGCCGCCTGAAAGGCGGCTGCGGCCAAGATTGGCCGCCCCACCGGCCGCGGGCGGATTGCCGCACCCGCTCAAGCCATGTGACCGTCGATTAGCAGGACCGGGTTCGTTCGCGGTTCTTTGGCGTTGGGCGCGCCAGTGACGCCGGGCACCAGCGGCGCCTGCTCCATTGCCGGTCCGCGACCCGCGTGCTGGGGTATGTGGATGGTGAAGGTCGAACCTCTGCCGGGTTCACTAGCGACGGTGATGGCGCCGCCCATGAGTTGGCAAAATCCTTGGCTGATGGAAAGTCCCAGGCCCGTTCCCCCGTAGTGACGAGCCGTCGAGGCATCTACCTGCGAGAAGGGCCGGAACAGTTTGTGGAACTGATCCGGGGCAATTCCGATGCCGGTGTCCGAGACCCGCCATTCGATTGACTCCGCGCCATTGGCGGTTACCGGGACGACCTCCACACGAATGTTGCCGTTTTTGGTGAATTTACAGGCGTTGCTCAACAGGTTGTAAAGGCTCTGCCGGAACTTCGTTACATCCACATACATCGGGGGAAGGTTGGGAGCGCAGTGCACACTCAGCGTGTTGCCGTTCTTCCGCGCCAGCGGCGCCATGGCGGACGTCGCGTCCTCCAGGATCTGGGTGGGCAAGGCGTGCTCCCACAGCAGTTCCGTTTTTCCGGCTTCGACCTTGGATAGATCCAGCACCTGGTTGATCAGGCTTTCCAGGTGCTTGGCCGCCGCGGTGATGCGCGTCAGGTCCGCAGCCGGCCCTTGCTCGTGCTTGACCTCGGCATCCTCGCGCAACATTTCGCTATAGCCGATGATGGCGTTCAGTGGAGTACGCAGCTCGTGGCTCATGTTGGCCAGAAAGGTGCTCTTGGCGCGGCTGGATTCCTCGGCAGCCTTCTTCGCGGCGAGCAGATCATCCTGCACGCGGCGGCCCGCCGCGATCTCGCCGCGCAGTTCCGCCTCACGGAGTAGCACCCGAAAGGTTGCTGTGCCGGCCGCGATCAACATCGCAGCGATGATAAGGATAATCGCACTCAGCCAGGTTTGCAGCCAGTACCCGGTCTCCGCCACACCTTGAGAGAAGCGTACTTCCAGGGGCGTCAGTTCGCGGTTGATACGTTCGGTTTCAGCTAGAGTCTCGTTGACGACATCCTGTTTCACGGTGTGCGACAAGATGCGTTGGTGCAATCGCTCGGCATCTGTCTCGAGCGCTATAATATGCCGTTCCGCTTCCGCCCAAATCGCTATGGCTTTGGCCGGCTGCGGTTGCGAGCCGAGATGGCGGTAGAGCCAGATCATCCGGCCTCGGTCTCTCTCGTCGATACCGGCTTCGGCAATAGCATGGTTGAGGATGGCCGGATCATAGAGCGGCAGGTCCATTTGCTGGCGGGCCCTACGACACGCTAACGGTATCGCAATGGCGGCTCGAAACCGTTCATAGTCGGCGTCGGAGCGCGTTTGCGTGTACCGCATCAGGTTCAGAATGGCATCCTTTTGACCCTTGGACCATAATGCCTCCGCCTGCGTGTAGCCGCGCGCCGCGGACAACATTTCCATGCACATAATGGCAACGAATGCGAAACTGGCAATGACTACGAGCCAAGCCCCACAAATCATTGCCAAACGAATCTTGTTTGGACCAGCGGTTCGGCGATGGCTTTCCTCTTCGTGGCGGCACACAGCCCCGGTTTGCGGCGTTTGACGATCCGACATGGTAGTCGCTCCAGGGTATGGCGTGACGCTCAACTCCGAGTCTTGAACGTCAAGGACGCCCGGCTGCAAATGCCTCGACCCCGAGCATGCCCTTCTGGCTCAAAGCATACATACTGGCCCGTAAAGAGGGTCATATTCAAGAGAGCCGGGTCCGAATATAGCAAGATGATACCGTGAGTTACGGCCGAAGGCTAGATGAACTTTGGTTATGGGCGGGCAGCGGCGCTATCAACGCGCGGGTTCGTAGAACTTCCAGTTCGACACGAACCCCGTATTGAGCGGCTGCTTGGTCAGACTGGCGCGCACCATCTCCACCGGAATCGCGTTCATTTTCAGAATCGCGTCGTGGAAATCACGATCGGACATTTTCCCCGCGCCCACCAACTCCTGGTGCAGCGCGCGAAACTGCAGCGCGCCCAGCATATACGCGACCTGATACAGCGGCCCATAGTAGCCCGACTCGAACGAGCGGCGCACTTCGCCGGCCGCGTTTTCGCGCTCGAATCCGACGCGGTTCACCAGAAAGTCCACGCACTCCTGCGCGGTCATTTTGCCCAAGTGAAAGCTCAGCGAGAAGATGATGCGCGCGCAGCGGTGCATGCGCCAGAACAGGGCCCCGATGCGATCTTCCGGCGTCTTGGTGAAGCCCTGGTCCCATAGCAGCATTTCCCAATGCAGCGCCCAACCCTCCACCGAAAACGGCGTGTCGAAGATGCGGCGATACGGCCGGTAGCGTTCGTCCATGAATTCCTGCAGGAAATGGCCGGGGATCACTTCGTGAAACGCGGTGGCGCGCGAGAAGTGTTTATTGTTGCCGCGCATGCCCATGAGCTTCTGCTCCTCGGTCATGCTCTCAACCGGATACGAAACGCTCAGCACCGAGCCGCCGGTGAAGAACGGATTGATGCGCTGCCGCTCCGGCGTCATCATCTCCATGCGCCAGGTCTGCGCTGCTAGCGGAGGCACCGTCACCAGGTTGTGCGCCCCGACGAAATCGATGGCTTCTTCGACCAGCCCCAGGATGAAGGCCGGCTGCTGTCCCGGCGGTACGTAATCGGATTTCACGTGCTCCAGCGCCTTCTTCCAATCGTCGCCATACCCCAGTTCGCGCGAGGCGCGCAGCATCTCGGCGTCGCACCAGGCGAACTCGCGGTTGGCAATCTCGACGATCTCCTCGGGCGTGTAGGGAATCATCTCGTAGGCCAGTTCGCTCACCAGCATGTCGCGACCCACCGCATCGCCGACGATGGTGTCGCGGTCGCCCGGCTTGATCCCGGCCAGCTTCTCGCGAATCAGGATGGCATACTTCTCCATGGCGGCCGCGCTCTTCTGATATGGCTCGGTCACCCACCAGGTGAATAGCGGATCGTAGCCGTTGTAGAATTCGAACCAGCCTTTCATCGTGTCGCGCAGGCGGTCCACCGTGCGCGCCGCGCGGAATGCGGCTGTTTTCGCGACCTTGATCTCCGCCCCTTTGGCCGGCTCGTTAATGCGCTTGGAGAGATCCTCCATCTGCTTGGAGATCTGTTCCAGTGTGGACGCGGCCGCCGACGGGTCCAGCGGATCGACACGCTGCCGGGCCTCCTTCAGTTCGATGATGGCGGGCGCGAATGGGACCAGTTCCGCGATCTCCGCCGAACGCTTCCGGTTCAGGTCGAGCTGCCGAATTTCGTGGTCCAGCTTATTGCGGAAGAGAAGATAGTCGATGCGGCCTTCCTGCGGCAGGCCGTCGAACTGGATCTGTGCGAGCGCGGCCCGCCACGCTTCGTAGAACTGGCGCATGACCCGCTCCGTGATGGGAGAGAGTTGCACATCGTAGTACCGGCTCAGGCTCCACAGGTCGCTGGAATATCTTTCCAGCAACGGTCCCAGATCGGCCGGCGCCGGACCCATGATCTCGCGCACGTCGGGAGCCCGGTACGGTGTGGGCGGTGGACGGCGGGTGGGCTGGGCGCACACGAGCGCGGCGGCCGTGAGCAGGGTGGCGATGGTTCTGGCTGCTTGGCTATTCATCCTATAGATGTTGATAGCACGATATCGCCGCTGGAGGGCGGGATTTATCCCGCGCGGGGCTTTAGCCCCGCGTCTGGCGAGTACGGTATCCGAATAAGAAGAGGCCGACGTGGACGTCGGCCGCAGGCGTGGACGCCCGCCCCACAGGACTGGACTCACGTCCCGCCTAAGGATTAACCGTGATTCTGCACACCGAAAAGTTGACAATGCTGCTGGTGGTAGACGAGGCAATAGCCTGCACGCGGGCCAAATAGGTCCCAGGTGCAACCGCCGCTCCAGCGCCGGTTTTTCCGTTCCAGGTTACGCTCTCTCCCGGCGCCAGGACCATTTTATAACCGTGCAGCGTCCGGATCACATCCACGGTGGGCGTGACATCGCTATCCTGGATGATCTCCACCAAGGTGAAGGAGTTGGCCGCGATTGCGTACTTGATGCTCGTCGACTGGCCCGCCGAGATCGAGATTGTGTTTGGCGTGGCAACCGGCTGGTACAGAATCGGAGGCGTTGTCGCGGGAACGTATGGGTACGGGGTGTACGTGTCGCCCAACAGGATGACGTTGTTGGTATTCGGCGGTCCCAGACCCGCTTGCGATGCATAGCCCAGATAAATCACGGAGTTTTGCGCAAACTCCATGACATTCAGCCCCACCCGGTCCACTGCCACGGGATTCAGGCCTGCCAGCACCACGTTCGTGGCCACCGGGTTTCCGCCCGTGGGGCCTTCGCCGTCCATCCCCCAAACGCCGTCGATCACGGCGAAATCGATGGGCCGAATCATGTTGAGATCGATGATCGACTGATTGATGCTGCGAAGATGCAAGTCGTGGCGCGGAAGATCTGTCTCGACCGGTGGGGCATAAGCTGTCTCGGAAGCCAGGCCCACCAGGTTTTTCATGGAAAGCGTGACTACCGCTTCCTGGTGGGTCTTCATTTTGCCTACGCTGATAAAGAAAGTATTCGGCTGCAGCAACAGCGACGGAACCCACATCTGCTGATAGGCGGAGCCGCCGCCCGGAACCGGGGTCAAAACATAGGTCCCCGTCACCAGGTTCACCAGTTGCACTTGCGGATAAGCCTTCTTGGTAAAGATCGCCCCGTAACCGCACGGACCCCAGTACGGCTGGTTTCCAGGGAGTGGAGCTTCGATAAGCTGAATCTGGGTCGCTCCGGCCGCGATGCACAAATCCACGACGGCCTGCACCACCTGCGGATCGGTCGTGGCGCCGGAGGAGGACGGCTTGGGAACCACCAGATTCGGCTTGATCAACACCGTTTGCCCGGCTAGGCTGGTGGGAAACTGCCCGCTGGCGGACAAAGCCACCGACGCCGCGGTATACGGATCGCTGGAATAGCCCACGCCTACCTGGTAAGTGGTTGCGCTTTGCGCTTTGGCGCCGGCCAGCAAGGCTGAGTTGGCCGCCAGCAGCCCTATGAACGACCGCCGGTCCATCCCGGAAACCGCGGGCCTGGCGCTTTTCTTGCCTGGATCGGTCTCGTCAACGCGATACTTGCACATCTACGTTCCCCCCTGTCCTGCCTATGATAGCTGGCCCTGTGCATAAACTACAAGCTGTTTCCAGTACCCAGTACCTAGTTGCCCGGCGTGGCGCAGACGATCGTTGTTTGTCGTCTGCGCACCGTGCCCGAACTCGGCAGGCTACGAAAAACGATGGCCTGCCCCACAGCTAATACGCTGGGCACCGGAGCACCCATTACCCTCCCGGCACCTGCTATACTGGACAGCGGATGGTTTTTAACCACCCCGCACTGCGGACATCCTGTTTACCAACCGGCCGCCAAGCACCGGCCGTTATCCCCTGTTTGCGTTTTGCAGCTCTTGGAGGTACCCACACACCAACTCAATGAAATCCAGTGTGCAAATCAGCCGAGGCATCGAAAGCCTGTTCGGCACCCGCGATGAAAACATCCGGTTGATCGAATCGGGCCTCAAAGTGAACACCCAACTCATCGACAACCTGTTGGAAATCGAAGGCGAAGCCGAAGCCGTTTCTCGCGCCGCAACCATTCTTGAAGATTATGTGGCGCTCGTCCGCGAAGGGCACGTCTTCAATAACGGCGACCTGAACAGCTACCTTCGCGTGGTCACCGAAGACCCCGAGGTTAGTTTCCGCGCCCTGGTCCAAAGCGGCCGCCAGCGCAATTTCGGCAAGAAGATGCTGGCGCCCAAAACCCCGAATCAGCGCCGCTACCTGGAAGCCATCGAGCGCAACGACCTGGTCCTCGGCGTCGGTCCGGCCGGCACAGGCAAAACCTACCTGGCTGTGGCCATGGCGGTTTCCGCGCTGCTTTCGAAGCGGGTCTCGCGCATCATTCTCACGCGCCCCGCCGTGGAAGCCGGCGAACGCCTGGGCTTCCTCCCCGGCACCTTGCAGGAAAAGGTCGATCCCTACCTGCGCCCGCTCTACGACGCCTTGTTCGACATGATGGAATCCGAGAAGGTCGACAAACTGCTGGAGCGCAACACTATCGAGGTGGCGCCCATCGCCTTCATGCGCGGCCGCACGCTCAACGATAGTTTCATCATCCTCGACGAAGCCCAGAACAGCACCACCGAGCAGATGAAGATGGTGCTCACCCGCACCGGCTTCAACTCCAAAATGGTGGTCAACGGCGACATTACCCAGATCGATCTTCCGCCGGGCAAGCGCAGCGGCCTCATTGACGCGCTGGAGGTGCTGCGCGGCGTGGAAGGCATCAGCTTCGTGCAGTTCGATGAGCGCGACGTTGTCCGTCACAACCTGGTGCAGCGCATCGTGAAGGCTTACGAGCGCTATAACGAAGCGGTGGGCGCCGGACGCCAGCTTAGCTTGAAACTGACCGAACCACCCGCCGAAGCGGCTCCCGATACATGTCTGCCTCCGACGACAATATAGTTTTGTTCCGCCGCGCCCCGGCGGAACTGAGCCGCCGCAACCTGGAACGCTTCGCCCGAACTTTGCGCGGCGAAGTCGCCAAAGGCGCCGGCTTCACCTGCCTCATCGCCGGCGACGCCGCACTCCGCCGCCTCAACCGCGACTTCCTCGGCAAGGACTATCCCACCGACGTCCTCTCGTTCCCGAATGCCCAATCTACCGCATTCCTCGGCGAAATCGCCATCTCCGCCGCCCGCGCCCGCGCTCAAGCCGCCGCAATCGGCCACTCTCTCGAAAATGAAATCCGCATCCTGATGCTGCACGGCCTCCTCCACCTGCTGGGAATGGATCATGAAACCGACCGCGGCCAAATGCAGCGCGCCGAAGCCCGCTGGCACAAGCGCCTCGCCCTGCCGGAGGGCCTAATCGAAAGGAGGGCGGGCTTTAGCCCGCGCGGGACTTTAGTCCCGCGGCTCCGCGCATGACCCTAGCCCTAACCCTCGTCATCATCTTCCTGGCCCTCCTCCTGGGCCTGGTCACCTTCGTCCAAGTGCTCTACCTCGAGAGCCTCCGCCTGCGCACCCGCGATTTCCCCGCCATCAAATTCTTCAAGGAAACTCTCGAAGACAAAATCGGCTTCCCCACCGAAGACGGCGCCGGATCCTTCACCTTGATCAAACACACCGCCATTCTCCTGATCGCCGTCCTCTACTTCCTGGTCTTCGCCGACGGTCAGGCCTGGACTTGGCCCGAAGCGCTCGAAACCGCCGTCTCCTCCTGGCTCACCATGATCGTGATGGCCTACGTGCTCCCGCAGGTGCTCTACCGCCGCACCGGAGCGCAATGGCTCGCCCCACTCGTGCCCCTCATCCGCGCCGTGGGCCTGGTCGCCAAACCGTTCGTCGCGGTGCTCGCCTTCTTCCAGTCGCTGGTCGAGATCGCCGACAATACCAGCGGCGACGAAGAGCCGCCCACCCAGGCCGAAAACATCGAGGCGCTGATCTCCGCCGGCACCGAGGAAGGCCTCATCGAAGAAGAGGACCGCAAACTCATCCAGTCCGTGGTCGAGTTCGGCGACAAGGTGGTGCGCGAGGTTATGACGCCGCGCCCCAATATCGTAGCCATCTCCGCGGACGCGACCCTCGAACAACTGCGCCAGCTCGTTATCGACGAACAGTATTCGCGCATCCCGGTCTACGAAGGAACCATCGATCAGTTCATCGGCTTTGTGCATGTGCGCGACATGTTCGAGCTGGATGAAGACCAGCGCGTCAACCGCACCGTCCGCGAGATCATCCGGCCCATCCGCGCCGTGCCCGAAACCAAGCCGGTCAACGACCTCATGCGCGAGATGCAGCAGGACAACACCCACATGGTCATCGTGGTCGACGAGTACGGCAACACTGCCGGCCTGGCCAGCATGGAGGATCTCGTCGAAGTCATCCTGGGCGAAATCCGCGACGAGCACGAGCCCGATTCCGACGTGCAGGAAGACGGGCAGGGCGGCTACATCGTCTCCGGTAGCTTCGACGTGGCGCGCCTCGGCGATCTCCTCGAATTCCACCCCGAGGAAGATCTCGAATCCACCACCGTCGGCGGGTTGGTCACCGAATGGCTCGGCCGCGTGCCCCATTCGGGCGAATCCGTGGAGCGCAACGGCATCCACATCGATATCCTGGCCAGCGACGAACTGCGCGTGGCCAAGGTCCGCGTGCGCCGCTCCCAACCGGTGTCCAGCGGGGGGAAGGCCACATGAATTCCGCCATGAAATCCGGTTTCGTCTCCATCCTCGGCCGGCCCAATGCCGGTAAGTCCACGCTGCTGAACCAGCTCATCGGCGCTAAGATCGCCATCGTCGCGAACAAACCTCAAACCACCCGCACCTCCATTCAAGG
>Ga0187890_10000861_pt1 | contig 22032 bp, 16 predicted proteins | sample June2016WEW_21_1_FD_133005 | JGI IMG/M metagenome (GOLD analysis project Ga0187890, IMG submission 133005) | Peatland microbial communities from SPRUCE experiment site at the Marcell Experimental Forest, Minnesota, USA - June2016WEW_21_10 | ecosystem: Environmental > Terrestrial > Soil >... | reverse complement strand
GGACCCGGTTCTTCTACGTCAACCCCTTGCAGCGCCGCCCGGATCAGGCCGCTGGTCATGCCGGGGATCGGGTTGCTGCTGGCGGGGGGGTTATCGCGATGATTCCGTGCATCGTGGTCTACGTGGCGCTCCAGCGGTACCACGTCCGCGGCCTGGTCTCCGGGGCCCTCAAAGGGGCTGACCGGGGCCCTCAAGGGCTGACCGGGGCCCTCAAAGGGGGCTGACCGGGGCCCTCAAAGGGGCTGACCGGGGCCCTCAAGGGCTGACCGGGGCCCTCAAAGGGGGCTGACCGGGGCTCTCAAGGGCTGACCGGCGACCTCAAGGGCTGGCCCCGGCCGCGGTCTGGTCAGAAGGTGAAGCCGCCGGGGCGGCCGTTGCGGTCCGCGATCAGCCCGGCCAGGGTGGCGATGGCGATCTCGGGCGGGGTACGGGAGCCGATGTTCAGCCCGATCGGCCGGTGTACCCGGGCGATGTCGGCCTCGGCCACGCCCAGGTCGGTCAGCGCCTCGATGTGCGGCCCCTGGTGCCGCGGGTTGCCCATGATCCCGACCCAGCGGGCCGGGCTGGCCAGTGCGTCACGCAGCACGATCCCCAGCTCGGGCCGGTGGTGATCGGTCACCACCACGTCCGCCCCCGCGTCCATGTACTTCGCGGCGTCACCTGTCACCTCGTAACCGGTGCTCCGGGCACCGGCGGCGGCGTCCGGATCGGGTTCCAGCAGCACCACGCGGTATCCCGCATCGCTGGCGTAGCGCAGCAGGCAGCCGGCGACGGGGGAGGTGAACGCCGCGATCAGGGTCCGGTCGGTGCCCAGCCCGGTGCCAGTGCTGCCGTGACCATGGGCGACCTCACACGCCGCGCTCTCGTCCAGGCCGTCCTGCTCGTTTCCCATACCGCCGAGCTTGCCACGGCGCGCGATGCTTTGGCGACGCCGGGCGTGGGGAGATACCCAGTCGGGCCGGTGGCAAGATCATGAAAGGACTACGTACATGCAGCTCAGCGCGCGCAACCAGATCAGGGCGACGGTCACCGGCGTCACGGCCGGCGAGGCCACCGCGAACGTCGTGCTCGACGCGAACGGCGTCCGGCTGGTCGCCTCCATCACGGTCGAGGCAGCCCGTGAGCTCGGCCTGGCCGAGGGCCGTGAGGTGGTAGCGGTGATCAAGGCGTCCGACGTTATCGTCGCGGTCCCGGACTGACCGCGGCCATCTGGCCGGCCCCGGCCCTGGTGGCCCAGGGCAGCCGGCCGCCGGCCCCGGGTCAGGGCCTGCTGGATCAGCGAGATGGCCAGCGCCACACTGGTCGTGAAGGCGAGCGCGGTGGCCAGGTTCGCGCCCACCATGTGCCGGGTGGTGGAGATCCCGGCGAAGTAGGCGGGCGGGATGAACGCCACGAACGCGCACCCGGTCATGCAGAGCACGAGGACCGCGCCGCCGCGGTGCCAGGCGCGGGCCCGGCCCATGTACAGCGCGATAAGCCCGATTCCCGACATGGCGATCCACAGCGGAACGTACAGCCACAGGCCCAGATTCGCCGGGAGCTGGTGTATCAGCCAGGTGACCACGACTACCCGGGATTCGTAGGCCCCCTTGGGCTGCCCGGCGGATATCGGGTAGTCGCCCAGCTGGGTGGTCCGGAACTGCTGCGCGAAGATCGCGGCCGACTGCCCCACGCTGAGGATGTAGCGGGGATGGGTCAGGAGGTAGTGGACGATGTTCTGGTCGGTCAGCCTGCCCACGTAGTGGGAGTACAGCGGGCTCAGCCGGATCGAGGTCCTGTCCCAGTAGTAGTGACCCGCGTACCTGGCCCAGCTCACTGGCAGCCCGATGGCGCGCAGCTGGGCCGGTGCGGCGGACCGGCTGGTAACGATATCCGTGAAGATCATGTCGACGGCCTGGATGTGGTGCAGCCGCTGGCCGTAGCGGCTGGTGTAGTCCCAGAGCGCGTAGACGCCCGCCATGAGGGCCAGGCCCGCGGCGACGACAACCCCCGCAGTGGCCTCCCGGTCCCGGAAGCGGCGCAGCCCGCGCCAGCGGCCCCGGCCGGCGGTGGCCAGCACCAGGGTGACACAGATGGGCAGCGCCAGCACCATGTACTGCTCTTTCGACAGGATCGCGAGAAATCCCCCGGACCCGGCCAGGACCAGGCCGAATACCGTCTCCCGCCAGCCCCGCCTCAGGTACAGAACGCCTGCCGCGACCAGCAGCAGGCCAACCAGGGCGGAGCCTTCGCTGAACGGGCTGGCGAAGACGTCGAAGAACGCCGAGTCGGCGATGATCAGCCACACGGCTGCGGCGACTAGCAGCTGAGCCCACAACTTGATCCGCAAGCCGGTGGCCAGGCTGGCGATGGCGACGGAGGTCAGGATGCACATCAGCACGCCGAGCGCGATCAGGTTCAGGTCGCCGGGCAGGCCGAATACCGGCGTCAGCCCCCTGGCCACTTCTAGCGGCACGATTTCTGAGGAGGGGTAAGGGGAGCGCCCGACGCAGCCGGGGCTGGTCAGGTACTCGAAGTAGGCATACCGGAAGAACACGGGCTGGCCAGGCGGGACGACCTTCGCCAGTCCGAGGCCGCACATCAGCCGGGGACCGTCGCGGTTGTCGGCCTGACCCACGGGCGTGGGCACCAGGAAGCGAATCAGCAGCAAGCCCAGCGAGACGCCGAATATCGCCAGCCAGCGGCCGGTGGTGCCGTGCAGGTACCGCGCCGTCCCGCGGCCCGGCCGGGAGCGCGGCACCTCTGGCCCAGATGTTCCATCGTCGCCGCTAGGTTCTCCGCTGGCCCGGCCCGGCCCGCTCGCCGGCCCGCCATCAGGTTTCTCGTGACCAGCCAGTTCATCGCCGGGCACTGGGTCGACCTCTCGGTGTTCCGGATAGCTTGATCAAAATCCCGGCCCTGCCCCTCACCATGCTGGTTTCGGCCGTGCTTTGCCGAGCCTTTTGGTTTTTGATTGGCTGGCTTGACCATTTGTGGCGTCAGTTCTTCTGCTCAGGAACAGGACCGCACGGCTGTCCCGCCGAGCCATTCCAAAGGCGCGTTATCCCCTGGAGGCTACTCCCAGGCACCCGGGATTTCCATCCCGCCAGCGCTCTGGAGTATTACCGCTCCTAGCTGCGGGTTTCTGCCTCGGCTGGGGAAATTTGGCCCGGGACCATCATGATCAAATCGGCTTTCGCCAAAATATCCGGGCCGGCCCAGGCGGGCGATCATGAAAGTGTCATGCGCTGATCAAATTTACGGCGCATCAGGCCGCGAATGTCTCCGCCAGGACCTTGAAGATGCACCAGCTCTGACCCCGCTCGCTCTCCGGCGCAGACCAGCACAAGGCGCAGGCGTGATGGGCGTTGGCCACGACGTTGCCATTGAGAACGTGGGTCAGGAACGCCCTGACGGTAGATAGATGAATTCCCGGTCCACGGCCTTTTCAGCCCGCGGATAGTGGACAGCCAGTTCCCCCTGGCCAGTTCGTGTGCCCGAACCGCTGCCCTCAACGCCGGAGGCGTCAGCGTCAGCCGCGGGGTGTCTGCTGGCCGGCCCACGTCTCCGCGCGGAGTGCCCAGCGCTCGTGGTCACGCCACTCCCCGCCGACCATCAGGTAGCCCGGCGGGAAGCCTTCCTTCTCGAACCCCAGGCGCCGGGCCAGCCTGATCGAGCGGCGGTTACCGGGCTGGATTGGAGCAGGTAGGCGGCCTGGTCATCACGGCCGGCCCGGTCCAGGTAGGCAGCGAAGCGCGCTGGAGTGTCCGGCGCATCGAGCCAGGGCTGGTGGAGTGGCCGGCTGGCCTGGGCTGCCGCGATGAACTCCCTGGCATCAGACTGCTTCGGTGCTGACACGTCCACGTCCATTCCCGCAGTCTCCAGCAGGGGGCAGCCGGTGTGATACCCGAGGTCAGGCCGAGGGGGCCAGGAGGGCGGCCACGTCGGCGCGGAGCAGGGTCATCCGGGAGCCGGCCCGATGGCGGGCGTCCGCGAGCCGCCCGGGCCCGGCCGGCTCGCTGACCTCCAGGTAGGCCTTGAACTTAGGCTCGGTGCCGCTGGGCCGCAGGACCACGCGGCCGCCGTCCAGTCGGAGGATGAGCGCGTCCGCGGGCGGCAGGGCACCGCCCTGGGCCAGATCGGTGATCTCCCGGACCGGGGACTGGCCCAGAGCGGCGGGCGGGGCGGCCCGCAGCCCGGTCATGATCTCCCCAGGAGCCCGGGTGGCCAGCGTGAGCTGGCCGGTCAGGTGAACCCCGTACGCCGTCTCCAGCGCATCCCAGCGATCCAGCATCGACTGCCCGGCCGCCCGGGCCTGCGCCGCCAGTCCCAGCACGGCGAGGGCGGCGCTGATTCCGTCCTTATCCCGCACCGCGTCGCCAACCGCGTAACCAAGAGCTTCTTCGTATCCGAATACGAATTGCGTCCGCGGCCGCTCATCCGCGGCCCGGACGATCCACTTGAATCCGGTCAGAGTCTCCGCGTACTGCACTTCGGCGGCGGCGGCGATCCTGGACAGCAGCCCCGAGGACACCACGGTCGAGGCGACCAGCCGCCGCCGCGGATCCACGTGCCCCGCGGTCCCGGCGGGCACGGTCACAACGGTCCCGGGAGCCCCGGTCCCCGGAGCCCCGGTCCCGGGAGCCCCGGTCCGGGAGGCGCCTGCCTCGAAGGCGCCGGCCTCGAAGGTACCGAGGATGAACGCGCCGAGCAGCGCGCCGACCTGGTCCCCGGTGAGCGTCCGCCAGCCTCCGGCGGCCTGCGTATCCGGGACCGCCACCGCGAGCCGGTCGCCATCCGGGTCGCTGGCCAGCACCAGGTTGGCACCCAAGTCCCGTGCGTCGGCTAGCGCGAGATCGAGGGCCCCGGGTTCCTCCGGGTTGGGAAAGGGCACCGTCGGGAAGTGGGGGTCGGGCTCGGCCTGCGCGGCGACTACGTGCGGGGCGGGGTACCCGGCCTGTTCGATGGCCCGCAGCATCAGCGGGCCCGTGACCCCGTGCAGCGGCGTGTAGATCACCCGCAGGTCCGCCACACCGCCGGGAGGTGGCACACCAGGCGAGGCGGCCAGGATGGCGTCCAGGTAGGCCTGGGCGATCTCGTCCCCGTGGCGGGTGATCAGCGGGCCTTCGGCCGGCCCCAGCGGGATCTCCGGCAACGGGCCCAGGCCGCGGATTTCGGCCTCGATCTGGGCGTCCACTGGCGGCACGATCTGCGCGCCGTCGCCCAGGTAGAGCTTGTAGCCGTTGTCGGCGGGCGGGTTATGGCTGGCCGTGATCATTACGCCCGCCCCGGCGGACAGGTGCCGGACCGCGAAGGCGAGCAGCGGCGTGGGGCTGCGACCCGGCAGCAGGTGCACCGGGATACCCGCCCCCGTCAGCACGGCCGCGGCTTCCGCGGCGAACTCCGCCGAGTGGTGCCGGGCATCCCAGCCGAGCACCACCCCGGCCGCGGCCGGCCGGTGCTCGCGGAGCCAGCGGGCCAGTCCCGCCGTCGCGGCCCGGACCACGGCGCGGTTCATCCGGTTCGGCCCGGCCCCCATCGTGCCGCGCAGGCCCGCGGTGCCGAACTCCAGCCGGCCCGCGAACCGGTCGACGAGGTCGGCGGCGGCCGCCCGCCCGGCCGGGTCGTCCCGCCTGGCTGCAGTGAGCAGATCCTGCAGCTCGGCGCGGTCCGCCGGACCGGGATCGTCGGCGATCCAGGCCTGGGCCCGCTGCGCCAGATCCCCGGAGACTGGGTATACGGGGGCTGGGTCGCCAGGGATCGGGCCGCCAGGGATCGGGTCGCCAGGGATCGGGTCGCCAGGGATCGGGTCGCCAGGGATCGGGTCGCCAGGGATCGGGTCGGCGGGGGTCATGTGGTCCGGGGCAGCACCTGGGCCAGCAGGGCGCCCATCCGGCCCGCCGCGGCCTGGCCCGCCGCGACCACCTCGGCGTGATCGAGGCCGTGCGCGGCCAGGCCTGCCGCGGGGTTGGTGACCAGCGAGATGGCCAGCACCTCCGCGCCCAGGTGGCGGGCGGCGATCGCCTCCAGCGCGGTGGACATCCCGACCAGATCGGCGCCGAGCGTGCGCAGCATGCGGATCTCCGCGGGCGTCTCGTAGTGCGGGCCGGGCATGGCCGCGTATACCCCCTCGGCCAGGCTGGGATCGGCGTCCCGGGCCAGCGCCCGCAGCCGGGCCGAGTACAGATCGGTGAGGTCGGTGAACCGGGACGGGTACCCCTCGGGTGGCCGGGCCAGCCCGGCGAGCGGGGAACGGCCGGTGAGGTTGAGATGGTCACGGACCAGCACGGGCTGGCCCGCCTGGTAGTCCGCGGCGATCCCGCCTGCCGCGTTGGTCAGCGCGATGACCCGGCAGCCGGCCGCGACCGCGGTCCGCACGCCGTGCACGACCACGCTGGGCGGATGACCCTCGTACAGGTGCACCCGGCCGACCAGTACGAGCAGCCGGAGCCCCGGCGTCACCAGGGAGAGGGCCAGGCCGGCGTGACCGGGCACGGTCGAGGGCGGGAAGCCGCCGAGGTCGGCGACAGCTACCTCGGTCACGGTGGCATCCAGCCCGCGGGCCAGCGCGTCGGCGGCCGGGGACCAGCCGGACCCGAGGACCACGGCCACGTCGTGCCGCGGCTGGCCGGTCCGCTCGGCGAGCCGCGCGGCGCTCGCCGCCGCGTCAGCGTACGGGTCGCTGGCCGGGCCGCGCGCTGCTGGCGAGCCGGTCATGCCCGCACGTACGGTTTGCCGTCAGCGGCTGGCGCCCGGACCTTGCCGACCAGCCCGGCCACGGCGATGATCGTGGCGACGTAGGGCAGCATCCCGAGCAGGAAGGGCGAGATCGGCACGGTGATGCTGCCCATGAAGCTCTGCAGGGCCTCGGTGAAGCCGAACAGCAGGGCGGCGGCGGTGGCCCCGAGCGGGGTCCACCGGCCGAAGATCATCGCGGCCAGTGCGATGTAGCCGAGCCCGGAGGACATGTCCTTGCTGAACGTGCCCACCGACCCGATCGTCAGGTAGGCGCCGCCGATCCCGGCCAGCATGCCGCCCATGATGAGGTTGCCGTACCTGATGCCGTTGACCTTGATGCCGACCGTGTCGGCGGCCGTCGGATGCTCGCCGACGGCCCGCACCCGCAGTCCCCAGCGGGTGCTGAACAGGCCGATCTGCACGGCGATGATCGCCGCGTACGTGATGTAGAGGAAGATCGTCGAGTCGAAGAAGATCGGCCCGAGGATCGGGATGTTGCCGAGTCCCGGGATCTTGATCGCGCTGAACGTGTTCGCGCTGTTGTAGGTGTTCGCGTCCGGCACGAGCAGGCGGTCATAGAGATAGCCGGTGAGCCCGCTGATCAGCAGGTTGATCACGACGCCCAGGATAATCTGGTCGACCAGCCAGCGGATGGCGAACAGCGCCAGCATGGCCCCGACCAGGCCACCCGCCAGCGACCCGCTGATCAGGCCGAGCCACAGCACCCCCACCGCGCTGGCCACCACGGCGGCGGTGAACGCACCGAGCAGCAGCTGGCCCTCGATGGCGATGTTGATCACTCCGGAGCGCTCGCCCATGCAGCCGGCCAGGGCACCGAGGATGAGCGGGATCGAGGCGGTCAGCGTGTTCTGCAGCAGGCTGACCACGTTCACCGGGATGTCGTTCGCCCAGCTCCCGGTGTCCGCCCAGCAAAGCAGAGAGATCACGAAGAACAGCAGGACGGCGCCGATGCTCAGCCGCTTGGCCCAGGTCGGCTCGTCGATCGTCGCGCGGGCCACGCCGATGAGGATTGAGAGCGCACCGAGGATGTAGCACACCGGCGCCGCGGGCGCGTGGATGCTGGGCACATGCACCGAGGACGTGGGCAGCGCGAGCGCGAACGTGGCGTCGCCCTTGTGCGCGAAGAACCCGAACACCAGGATGTCCAGGAGGCCGAACAGCACGAACACCGCGGCAGCGATCAGCCTCCGGTTCACGTTCACCGCGCGGCGCGCGCTCGTGACCGTAGCCAGCGCGGTCATCCGTTCCACCCTTTCGCTACCGCTTCTATCCCGGTGGCCCGGGCCTGGCGGAGCCGGAACACCCCGCGGATCAGCGGCGGTGCCGCCACGAACAGCACGATCAGCCCCTGGATAACCTCGGTGATGTCGACCGGGACCGACGTGGCCGCCTGCATGACGGTGCTCCCGGCGTCCAGGGCGCCGAAGAGCAGCGCCGCGAGCACGACCCCCAACGGACGGGCCCGGCCGAGCAGGGCGACGGTGATGCCATCGATGCCGTAGGTGCCGTAGCTCTGGAAGTTGAGGCTGTCGAACGTACCCTGGATGCTCACCGCGCCGCTGAGGCCCGCGAGACCCCCGGCCAGGAGCATGGCCAGGATCCAGGTCCGTCCCACGCTCATCCCGGCGGTGCGGGCCGCGTTCGGATTGGCCCCGACCGTGCGGAACTGGAATCCCGTGGTGCTGCGCGCCAGCAGCCACCACATGCCGGCCGCGGCGGCCAGGGCGACGAGGAACCCCGCGCCGACCTGCGGCGGCGGCCCGCCGACGTGCGGCAGCTGGGCGTCGCTCGCGATGGTCGGGCTGATCAGGTTGGACTGGTGCGGCAACTGCAGGGCGGACGGGGTGCCGAGCAGGTAGGACAGCAGGTTGTACATCACGTAGTTGAGCATGATCGTGACGATCACCTCGTGCGCCCCGGTCCGCGCTTTGAGGCTACCGACCAGCCAGCCCATCACCGCGCCTCCGGCGAACCCGCCGGCCAGGCAGACGATCACGTGGATGACCGGTGGCAGGCTGACCGCGAAGCCAAGGTAGGTGACCACGATCGCGCCGCCGATCCACTGGCTGGCCGCGCCGATGTTGAACAGGCCGGCCCGGAAGGCGAGCGCCACCGACAGCCCGGTCAGGATGAGCGGGGTGGCCTGGGCCGCGGTTTGCGAGATCGGGTAGAAGATGGCGCCGACCGAGCCACCGTGGAAGGCCGCCGCGATCGTGTGCGGGTTGACGATCGCGCCCTCGAACAGGGCCGAGTAGGCCGCCGCGACCGACTGCCAGGCCGCGGAGATCGCGGCGCCCGGAGCCGAGAAGAAGCTTCCCCAGGCGTGCAGGACCGTGGTGTCGCTGAACACGATGATGAGCCCTCCGACCACCAGGGCCGAGAAGATCGCCAGCGTCGTGACGACCGCCGGGCTGCCCTGGGTGACCGCGTCGAGGATGATCCGGTTGATGCCCTGACCCTTCGGGGCCCCGGTGACGCCGTCCGCCGGGGCGGCCTGGGTGGTCACCCCCGCGCTGGAGCCGTCGCCGGGGCCGGCGCTGTCCGGGCCTGGCGACGCGGGCTCCGGGTCGGCGCCCTGGCCGGGATCAGGGCGCGGTCCGCTGACTTGGTCACTCATGCCGGATCCGCCTGCCCGCCGGTGGCCGGGCCGTCCGCCGTGGCGCCCCCGCCTGTGCCGTCCGCCGAGCCGCCCCCGTCCGCCTCCCCGCCGTCTGCCGGGTGCGTGATGACCACCGGGTCAGTGGTCATCACCGGGATGACCCCCAGCGCCGGGTTGCCGGCCTCGATCACCGCGTCCGGAGCCGTGGCCTCCAGGCCGGCCCCGGCGGCCTGGTCCGGGCCGGTGCCGGCCGCGGAGCCGTCCCCGGCACCCGCCATGAGCAGGCCGAGTTCGGCCACCGGCACGGTGGGTGGCCGGAAGCCAGTGATCTTCCCCTCGTACATGACCGCGATGCGGTCGGCGAGCGCGTAGATCTCATCGAGCTCGGACGACACGATGATCACCGCGACGCCCTGGTCGCGCTCCTCGACGATCCGGCGGTGCACGAATTCGATTGATCCCACGTCCAGGCCCCGGGTGGGCTGGCTGGCCAGCAACAGCCGGACTCGCCTGCCCACCTCGCGGGCCAGGATCACCTTCTGCTGGTTGCCGCCGGACAGGGTGCCGACGGGGGTATCGATCGAGGATGTCCGGATGTCGAACTCCGCGGCCAGGCTCTTCGCGTGCTCGCGGATGGCGGGGATGTCCATCGCGATCCGCTTCGCGTACGGCGGGCGATCGTAGGTGTCGAGGACGAGGTTGTCCGCGACCGAGAAGTCCGCGACGATCCCGTCTTCCCGCCGGTCCTCCGGGATGTATGCGATGCCCGCCCGCAGCCGGTCCCGGGGGCTGGCGCGGCTGATATCCCTGGCGTCGAGGCGCACGGCCCCGGTGCCGGGCCGCAGGCCCATGAGCGCCTCGCACAGCTCGGTCTGACCGTTGCCCTGCACCCCGGCGATGCCGAGGATCTCCCCGGCGCGGACCTGGAACGAGACGCCCTGGACCGAGTTCTGGTTCTCGCCCGCGCCGTGATGCGCATGCTCGGCCGGGACGGTCAGGTCGCTGACGTCGAGCACGACATCGCCGGGCCGGGCGGGCTCCTTGCTGACCCGCAACTCCACCGGCCTGCCGACCATGAGCGCGGCGAGTTCGGCGTCGCTGGCCGTCGGCGGCCGGTCGCCAACCACTTTCCCGCGCCGGATGACGGTGATGTGATCGGCGATCGCCTGGACCTCCTTGAGCTTGTGGGAGATGAAGACGATCGACTGGCCTCCCGAGCGCAGCTCGCGCATCACCCGGAACAGGTCCTCGGTCTCGCCGGGCGTGAGCACCGCGGTCGGCTCATCGAGGATCAGCACGCTGGCCTGGCGCAGCAGGGCCTTGATGATCTCCACCCGCTGCTGCACCCCGACCGGGAGGTCCTCGATCAGGGCGTCCGGGTTGATCTGCAGCCCGTAGCGCCCGGAAAGCTCCTTGACCTGGCTGCGGGCCTTCCGCCGGTCGAGCAGGCCCAGACCGCGGGTGGGCTCCACGCCGAGCATGACGTTCTCGGCGACCGTGAACACCGGGACCAGCATGAAGTGCTGATGGACCATCCCGATCCGGGCGTTGATCGCATCCTTGGGGGAACGGATCGCCACCGGCTCGCCGTCCACGCGGATCTCCCCCTCATCGGGCTGCACCAGCCCGTAGAGGATGTTCATCAGCGTGGTCTTGCCGGCCCCGTTCTCGCCCAGGAGGCCGCGGATCTCCCCGGGAGCGACCTTGAGGTCGATGTGGTCATTGGCCACGAGGCTGCCGAAGCGCTTCGTGATGCCGCGCAGCTCAAGTTCCACGCCCGTCCCTCTGCTGGTGCTCCCGCCGGTGGTCACGGCCGGCGTGCTGCGGTGCCGTCGCGCCGGCTCCGCGCTGCCGCCAGTGTGACCCAGGCTGGGCCGGGCCGCCATCGCGGCCCGGCCCAGCCTGAACCGGCGGTCCAGGCTGGGCCCAGCCTGGACCGCCGGTTACACCGGGCTCTTGGTGGCCGGCACGATCTTGCCGCTGATGATCTCGGCCTTCACCTTGTTGATTTCGGCCTGCAGACTAGCCGGGACCTTGCTGGCGAAGTCGTGGTAGGGGGCCAGGGCGACGCCGCCGTTCGCCAGCGTGCCGATGTACGTGCCACCCTTGAAGGTGCCGTTGGCGGCGGCCAGGACCGAGGTCTTCACCGCCGACTGGATGCCCTTCTCCACGCTGGTGATGAAGTACTTGCAGTACTGCGCAGCGCTGATGCAGCCATCGGTGTCCACCCACATCATGTTCACCTTCTGGCTGCCCGCCGTGTTGTCGGCATCCTGGACCGCCTTGGCCGCGCCCAGGCCCACACCGCCGGCGACGGGGAAGATGATGTCCGCGCCCTCGGTGATGAACTGCTGGGTGATGGTCTGGCCCATGGTCAGGTTGGTGAAGCTGTTGGTGAACTCACCGCTCTGCGACTTCTCGTTCCAGCCGAGCACGGTCACGTGCGTGTGGTGCAGGGAGTTGTAGTACTGCACGCCATCCCAGAAGCCGTCCATGTAGATGGTCACGGTGGGCAGCTTCTCGCCGCCGAACGTCGCGACCTTGCCGGTCTTCGTCATGCCCGCGGCCAGGTAGCCACCCAGGAACCCGTCCTGCACGGTGTTGAACACCAGAGAGTCCACGTTCTTCGGTGGCGTCGTCGGCTTCCCCGACGCGGCGGTCGGGCAGGACGCGGATGCGATGGCGCAGTCCACGATGGCGAACTTCGCGGACGGGTTGGAGCCGGCCGCCGTGCCGGTCGCGCCCGCCATCAGGAACCCGACGGTGACGATGATCCCGCACTTGCGGCCGACGAACGCCGAGATGTTCGGCGCGTAGTCCGCCGACGAGCTGGACTGCAGGTACTGGACGGCGATCTTGCTCGGCTGCGCGGCCTGCGCCTCCTGCATGCCCTGCCAGGACGAGGCGTTGAACGACTTGTCGTCGATGCCACCGGTGTCCGTGACCATGCATCCCTTGAACGACGCCGTGGATGCACTGGCACTGGACGAGCTACTGCTGGGTGAGCTACTGCTGGACGAGCTGCCTGACGAGCTGCTGCCGCACGCGGCAGCGAGTAGCGCCAGCACGCTAAGCGCCGCTGCAGCTGGGATGGAACGTCTCACGCAAACCTCCAGTTCGACGGGCTGCGTTCCGCGCTGAACGGTCGCTGCCCCCTCCGCCGCGACGCGGGTGAAACAGCACGAAGATCCAGAACGCCCCGCTCTGCGATGTCCGCAGGTTAGACCGGCCAGACCGTCCGTGGAAGCGGCGGCGGTATGCCGCCGCCGTCCCGTTGCCAAATCGAAATCGCCCCGTCCGGCCGTGATCCGCCTCCCGTCCGCGCCGGCCCGCTCCTGGGCAGCGCCGGTGGCACGCTCCGAGGCCGGGCAGACACCGCGAGGGCCGCCGGTACATTGGGGCCATGGATGAGAACCGGGCCCGGCGGGTCGCGGACGCGCTGCGGGATCGCGGCATCGACGCGCACCTGGAGAACGCAGGGATAGACGTCTACGGGGTGCGCGTCGCGCTTCCCGACCGCCGCGAGGCGATCTGGGGCAACGAGGGCACCGCGTCCCTGGAGGCCGAGGTGCTGCTCGACGGGGATCTCGTCGGCTTCGTTCCGGAGATCCCCGGCTCGGAGAACTTCGACGATGCGCAGATCGTGGACGTCATCGCCCGCGCCGACTACGACGAGCCCGAGGCGCGGGAACGCCCGTCGGCCCCGCCCCCGGGCAAGCCGCTGATGCATGACGGCGGCCTGTTCCGCCGCTTCCGCGAAGGCTTCCGGTACGACTCCGAATCCTGAAGCGTCCGCAACTCCCGGGCCGGGCTGACGGTCCCCGGGCTGACGGAGTGTGCCTGCTAGCGTCGTGCGCGGAGATGATCCGCAGACTCGGGGGCCCCCACCCGGAGGTAGGGCGTGACGATCGACTGGGCGCAGTTGCGGGCCGCGGCCACGGACGTGGCGGGACGGGCCTACGCGCCGTATTCGCGGTTGCGGGTCGGCGCCGCGGGCCTGGCCGGCGACGGGCGGGTCGTGACCGGCTGCAACGTCGAGAACGCCTCGTTCGGGCTCACTCTGTGCGCCGAGTGCGGGCTGGTCAGCGCGCTGCACGCGACCGGTGGCGGCACGCTCACCGCGGTCAGCGTGGTCGCCGGGGACGGCCAGCCGCTGGTGCCGTGCGGGCGGTGCCGCCAGCTGCTGCTGGAGGCGGGCGGCCCGGGCCTGCTGCTGGACACCGAGACCGGCCCCCGGGAGCTGGGTGAGCTGCTGCCCGGCGCCTTCACCGGCACCGACCTCAGCGCGCGCCGTGACTGACCCCGCTCCCACTGAGCCGAGCCTGACCGGGCCCGCAACACCGAAGCCCGCCGCAGCCGGCGCCGCAACACCGAAGCCCGCCGCAGCCGGCGCCGCAACAGCGAAGCCCGCCGAACCCGAGCAGGACGCGGTCGAGCTGATCCGGGCCAAGCGGGACGGGCAGTCCCTGACCGACGCCCAGATCCGCTGGCTCTTCGACCGCTACCTGGCCGGCGCAGTCCCCGACGAGCAGATGTCCGCCCTGCTCATGGCCGTCTATTTCCAGGGCCTGGATCCCGCCGAGCTGCGCACCTGGACCGCGGCCATGGTCGAGTCCGGGGAACGGCTGGACCTGTCCGGCCTGGGCCGCCCCACGGTGGACAAGCACTCCACCGGCGGCGTCGGCGACAAGGTGTCGCTGATCCTCGCGCCGCTCGTGGCCAGCTGCGGAGCCTCGGTCCCGCAACTGTCCGGGCGCGGTCTCGGCCACACCGGCGGCACCCTGGACAAGCTGGAATCCATCAGCGGGTGGCGGTCTTCGTTGCGGAACGAGGAGATGCGCGCGGTGCTGCAGACGGCCGGGTGCGTGATCTGCGCGGCCGGGCCCGGCCTGGCCCCGGCCGACCGCCGCCTCTACGCGCTGCGGGACGTGACCGGCACCGTGGAGTCGATCCCGCTGATCGCCAGCTCGATCATGTCCAAGAAGATCGCCGAGGGCACGGCCGCGCTGGTGCTGGACGTCAAGGTGGGCAGCGGGGCGTTCATGCGCGAGGAGCCGCAGGCCCGGCGGCTGGCGCAGGCCATGGTGACCCTCGGCACGGAGCACGGGGTAGCCACCTCGGCGCTGCTGACCCGGATGGACACGCCGCTGGGGCGCGCCGTGGGCAACGCGGTAGAGGTCGCGGAGGCGGTGGCCACGCTGCGCGGCGACGGACCGCCGGACCTGGTCGAGGTGACCCTGGCGCTGGCCCGGGAGATGCTCCGGCTGGCCGGGATCGACGCCGACCCGGCCGCGGCGCTGGCCGACGGCCGCGCGCTGGATACCTACCGGGCGATGATCCGCGCCCAGGGCGGCGACCCCGACGTCCCGCTGCCCGAGGCCCGGCACCGCCGGCAGGTGCTGCCCGCCCCCCAGGCGGGGTGGCTGCGGCGGCTCGATGCCCGGGCGGTCGGGGTGGCCGCCTGGCGGCTCGGGGCCGGGCGCGCGGTCAAGGAGGACCCGGTCAGCCCGACGGCCGGCGTGCTGTGCCTGGCCAAGCCGGGTGAGCGGGTCGAGCGGGGGCAGCCCCTGCTGGAACTCCTGACCGATGAGGAGTCCCGGTTCGACCGGGCTGCCGCGGCGCTGGCCGCCGGCGTCACAGTCGGCGAACAGCCGCCGCGCATCCCGCCGCTGGTCATCGAACATCTGTGACAATGGGTCGCATGGCTCCCACGTTCGAGGAGATCAGGGCCGTTCCCAAGGTGCTGCTGCACGACCACCTGGATGGGGGCCTGCGGGCCGCCACGGTGGTGGAACTGGCCCGTGAGATCGGTTACGACCGGCTGCCGTCCCAGGACACGGGCGAGGTCGAGCAGTGGCTGCGCCGCGGCGCGCACCGCGGCCACCTGAAGTACTACCTGGACGCGTTCCAGCACACGGTCGCGGTGATGCAGACCCGCGATGCCCTGATCCGGGTGGCGGCCGAGTGCGCGGAGGATCTCGCCGCCGACGGGGTCGTGTACGCGGAGGTCCGGTTCGCCCCCGAGTTGCACGTGGCCGGCGGACTCACCCTGGAGCAGGTGGTCAGCGGGGTGCTGGAAGGCTTCCGGCTGGGCAGCGCCGGGCGGGGCATCACCGTGTACGCGCTGCTCACCGCCATGCGGACCGCCGCGCGCTCGCTGGAGATCGCCGAGATCGCGGTACGGCACCGGGACGAGGGCGTGGTCGGGTTCGACATCGCCGGCGCCGAGGCGGGCAGCCCGCCCACCCGGCACCTCGACGCGTTCCAGTACGTGGCCCGCGAGAATTTCCACATCACGATCCACGCCGGGGAAGGGTTCGGGCTGCCGTCGATCTGGGAGGCGCTGCAATGGTGCGGGGCCGAGCGCCTCGGCCACGGCGTCCGGATCGTGGACGACATCCGGATCGGCGCGGACGGCCACGCCTCGCTGGGCCGCCTGGCCAGCTACGTCCGGGACCGCCGCACGCCGCTGGAGATGTGCCCCTCGTCGAACGTGCAGACCGGGGCGGCCCCGTCCATCGAGGCGCACCCGATCGGGCTGTTGCGCCAGCTGTCCTTCCGGGTCACGGTGAACACTGACAACCGGCTGATGAGCGGGGTCACCGTGTCCTCGGAGTTCGAGCGGCTGGTGGAGGCGTTCGGCTACGGCTGGTCGGACATCGAATGGCTGACAATCAACGCGATGAAGAGCGCGTTCGCGCATTTCGACGAGCGGTTGCGGATCATCGACACAGTGATCAAGCCGGGGTTCGCCACCGCCCGCGCCGCGAGTAATGCGGTGGTCCGGATCCCAGGGCGCCGGTGAAAGGGCGTCCGTGGGAAACGGGACGCCGGTGAAGGGACGAGGGTGAGCACGCAGAGCACAGCGTCGAGCACAGCGTCGAGCACAGCGCCGGGCCCGGCGCCGGACCCGGCCGCGAGCAGGGCGGCCGGGGCGGCCGTACCCGGCGCTGGCGTGGTCAGCGCGCCCCCTGTGCTGGCCGAGGTGGGGGGCACCTCGGACGCCGCGCTGCGCCAGCTGCTGCACGGGCTGCCGGGCGTGGACGAGGTGGGTGCGGTCCAGCGGGCCGCCGCCCTGGCCACCCGGTCGGTCAAGAAGGACGCCAAGCTGTGGGCGCTGGACACCGCGGTCCGGATGGTCGACCTGACCACGCTGGAGGGCGCGGACACCCCGGGCAAGGTCCGCGGGCTGTGCGCCAAGGCCCGCCAGCCGGATCCCGCCGACCAGGCTGTGCCGCCCGTCGCCGCCGTCTGCGTGTACCCCGACCTGGTCGCCGTGGCCCGCAGTGCGCTGGGGGGCGGGGCGCTGCGGGGCGGGGCGCTGGCCGGCAGCGGCGTGAAGGTCGCCTCGGTGGCCACCGCATTCCCGTCCGGCCGTGCCTCGCTCGCGGTCAAGCTGGCCGACGTGGCCGACGCGGTCGCGGCGGGTGCCGACGAGGTCGACATGGTGATCGACCGGGGGGCGTTCCTGGCCGGCCGGTACGGCCAGGTCGCCGAGGAGATCCGCGCGGTCCGCGACGCCTGCGGCCCGGCCCGCCTCAAGGTCATCCTGGAGACCGGCGAGCTGGCCACCCTGGACAACGTGGCCCGGGCTTCGTGGCTGGCCATGCTGTCCGGGGCCGACTTCATCAAGACCTCGACCGGGAAGGTCTCGCCGGCCGCGACTCCCCCGGTCACCCTGGTCATGCTGGGCGCCGTGGCCGACTTCGCGGCGGCCACCGGACGCCGGGTCGGGGTCAAGGTGGCCGGCGGGGTGCGCACCGCCAAAGACGCGGTCCGCTACCTGGTTCTGGTCAAGGAGACCGCCGGGCCGGAGTGGCTCACGCCGGACCTCTTCCGCATCGGCGCCTCCAGCCTGCTCAACGACCTCCTCATGCAGCGCCGCAAGCAGCTCACCGGCGTCTACCCCAGCCCCGACTACTTCTCCCTAGACTGATGCGCCCCGGCCGCCCCTGCCTCGCGCGCCGGGCCGAGGTAGGGCCTTATCTGTTCGGATTTGCCCCCGAATTCGGTAGCAAATCCGAACAGTTGACTCGCTCGGGCGTCAGCTGCCGTCGGGATAGCCGCCGCGGTGCGACACCATCGGGTAGTGGGGGAGCGCGCCGGCCGGGTCGGCGATCATGGCCTGGGTCAGCCGGGCATAGGGCGGGTTGGCCCGCCAGCCTTCCGGGTCAGGCACCAGCCCCGCCGAGATCAGCGGCCAGGGTGGATCCCCGTCCGGCCCGGAGTCCGGCTGGGCGTACAGGGCCCGCAACGCCCCGGCCAGCGCGGCGGTCACCCTGTCCCCAGACCGCGCCCGCCACGCGTCCGCGATCCCGTCGGCCCGCCGGTGATACGCCTCCTGGGCCTGTTCGCCCCGCGGGGTGAGGCGCACGTGGCGGCCCCGGCCGCCCGCCGGGTCGGGCCCGGTCACCGCGTAACCCTCATGTTCTAGCAGGCCCAGGGACACGCTGACCGCTTCCCGGGACACCCCTGCCCGGCGTGGCACGTCCTTCAGCGCGACGCCGTCTGCGCTGAGGACCCGCAGCGCGTTGGCGCTGACCGGCAGGGACAGCGCCGATCCGCGCTCGAACTCGGCGCGGAAGCTCATCAGCGCCCGGGACAGCAGGGTGGGCAAGTCAGCGTCGGCCACGCGGTGCTCCAGCGAGACCGAAGGCAGTTCCTGGCCTGGCTCGGGCCGGTAGACCCCGGTGACCGGCAGGAACGCCGGCAGCGCGTCACCGGACGGGCCGGCCACGGCGCGCAGCGCCCCGGTGAGCTGGCCGACCACTGCGGCGCCGAACCGTTCGCGCCAGCGTTCCCCGATCAGGCCGACCAGCGGCTGGCAGATGTCCTGGGCCCGGCGGCCCCAGGTAGTGGGCCGCACGATCGCGTCCCGGCGGGGCGGGTCCGGCCGGCCGCTGGCGGGATCGGGCCCGACCTTGACGTACCCCCAGCGCTCCAGGCCCGCGAGGTTGACCAGCGGGACCAGGTCCGCCACGTCGCGGAGCGCCACCCCGTCCGCGGGCAGGAACCGCAGGAAGTTCGCCCACATGGCCAGGGACACCAGCCACGGGCCGCGGCCGGACCGGGCCGCTGGGCCCCAGGTCGTCCGGTGGGGGAGCTGACGCTCCGATTCGTTGTCGAACTCGATCGTGAACGCGACGAGAGCCTGCGACAGCAGGGCCGGAAACCGAAGATCCGCAACGAGGACCGTGCCCGCCTGGTCCCTCCGCCCAGGTCCCCTCGCCTGCCGGGCCGGTGCCGCCGGCGGGTCCGGGTCAGGAGCGGGACGGCCGTGGCCGTGGTCCAGGGTCGCCTGGATCAGGAAGGCTCGCGGGCGGCCACCGTCCTCCTGCCCTCGGCGTTCGGGGATGGGACGTTCGGGGACTGGGCGTTCGGGGATGGGGCGGCCGTGCGCGCGGAGCACCTGGCGCAGGTCCGAGACTTCCGCGGCCCAGCCGAGCCCGGCCAGCCACCCGGCCGGGTCGGCTGGGGCCCGGGACTGCCGCAAGGCCCCCAGTTGCGTGTCCGCGAGCTCGCCGGGGACCCGGGTGGTCATGGTCAGCCCCAGCCAGCTGCCGGGGGCCGAGAGCCCGGTGACCGCGTCCATCAGCCGGTCCACGTCCGCAGGGGAGAGGTAGACGAGCAGGCCCTCGGCGATCCACGCGGTCGGGCGGCCCGTGTCCAGGCCCGCGGCGCGCAGCGCGGCCGGCCAGTCGTCCCGCAGGTCGCAGGGCACCACGATCCGCTCGCAGGCGGGTGAGGCGTGCGCCGCGGCGAGCACCTCGTCCTTCGGGCGGAGGACGTCGGCGGTGTCCACCTCGAAGCACCGGGTGCCCGGCGGCCAGGGCAGCCGGAACGCCCTGGTGTCGAACCCGGCCCCGAGCAGGACGACCTGGCGGCAGCCTTGCTGGCTGGCCTCAGCCAGCAGGTTGTCCAGGAACACGGTGCGGCCCACCACCCAGACCCGGAGCGCGGCCGCCTGGCGGCCACCGGGAGGCGAGCCCGGGTTCAGTCCCCCCGCCGCCGCGAACGTCGCGGCCAGAGGGTCGGCGAAGAGACGGTCCGGGCGGGCAGTCTCCTGCGCCCGCACGGCGGCGATGGTCAGCCCGGTTCCGCCGACACCCTCCAGCGGGACCGTGATGGGTGGCGGGGGAACTCCGGCCGCGCCGGGGCTGCCGGCCCCGGTGCCGCCCGAATGGGTGTTCGCGCCCGCGCGAGTGGTCCCGGCCTGGCCCGGGCCCGCCGCTGCGCCGAACGCGCGGGCCGCCTGGTCCGCGAAGCGCTCCGTGAGCTCACGGTCGGTGGCCAGGTCCGCGACCGTCTCGGCCAGCCCCTTCCGGCCGGCCAGAACTGTCCAGCATGCCAGGGTCAGCGGGCGGGCCCAGATCGCGCCGGCCAGCCGCCCGAGTTCGGCGCCGGTGGGGGTGACGTGCTCGCGATAGCTGGCCACCACCGCGTCCAGTCGCGACGGTCCACGGCAGCCCGCCGCCCAGAGCAGGAAGCCCAGCGGGGACAGCCGAGGCCCGCGCCCGGCGCCGGTCCAGTCCACCAGGACCAGGCCGCCGCCGGACGCGGCGATCGCGTTCGCTGGCACGAAGTCGGGGTGGATCAGCGCCTGCTGCAGGCCCGCGCAGCCATCCGCGCGGTCCAGTTCGGCCCTCAGCGCCGCCAGCAGCGGCCGCTGATCCGGTGGCAGGTCCGGGGCGGCCGCGTCCAGCAGCGACCGGGCGGCCGCGATCTCCGCGGCCGGGGTGTCCTGATGAACCAGGTGATGCCAGCCGCCACCGTCACGGACGTGGTCACTGGGCAGCGCATGCAGCCGGCCGAGCAAGGCACCCAGCCGGGCGAAGGTCCGCCTGCTGCCGTCGGCCCGGGTCCCCTCGACGTGCCCGGTGACCAGGACACCCTGGCCTTCGTGCGCCGAGACCGGCTCCTGGGCCGCGCACCGCTCGGCGGGAAACTCCTGCTGTTCCAGGCGCCGGAGCAGGGCCGCGTCTCCCTCGGCGGCTGCGATCGGCCGGTCCGCCGCGAAGACCCGGGCGACCCAGTCCGGCCCGTCACGCCGGCCGACGCGGTACACGCCCAGGTCGAGCTCGGTCATCCGGCCGACCTCGATCCCGTACCGGGCTTCCAGGTGGGCAGGCAGCGTGTCCTGCCCTGACCTGGGCTTGATCATCTGGCTGGTGGGCGGCTCGACCACGACGCCCACTGTAAGGGTCCCGCCGCAGGCTCAGCCCGATGGGTCCCGCCGCAGGCCCCGCCCGATGGGTTCTGCAGTCGGCCGCGCCCGATGGGTCCTGCCGCAGGCCCCGCCCGATGGGTCCTGCAGTCGCCCCGCCCGGCCACCCGTGATTGCCCGGTGGGGGAGAATCCTGGGCGTGACCGGAAGGAGCCCAGCATGATCGTTTTCGCGCAGCTGAGTGACACGCACCTGGACGGCGGCCAGCCCCGGGCCGACCGGGTCCGCGCGGTCATGGCCAGCCTGGCCGGCGGCCGGTCGCCGCTGGACGCGGTGCTGGTCACCGGGGACGTCGCCGACCACGGCCTGCCCAGCGAGTACGAGCAGGCCCGCACCCTGCTGACCGGGCCGTGGCCGGTACTGATCTGCCCGGGCAATCATGACGATCGGGCCGCGTTCCGCCGCGTCCTGCTCGGCAGCGAGGGTGACACGCCCATCAACCAGGTGCACCGGATGGCCGGGGCCGTCATCGCGGCGTGCGACTCCACCATCCCCGGCAATGACGACGGGTACCTCACGGACGAAACCCTGGCCTGGCTGGACATGGAACTGGGCATGGACCCGGCCACCCCGGCCTTCGTGGTCGTCCACCATCAGCCGGTGCCGTTGCATACCGAGGCCAGCGATGTGATCCGGCTGTCCGGTGAGGACCGGCTGGCCGCCGTGATCGAGCGGCATCCCCAGGTGGTCGCGGTGCTCTGCGGGCACGCGCACAGCGCGGCGGCGACCACGTTCGCGGGCCGGCCGCTGCTGGCCGCGCCCGGCGTGGTGTCCACCGGCGCGCTGCCCTGGGAAGAGCGCGACAATGCCGACATGCAGGCGCCCCCGGCCGTGGCCTATCACGTCTACGGCGACGACGGCCGCCTCACCACCCACTACCGCTCCATCACCACCCACTGACCAAGGGCCCGCCGCCGGCAGAGTGGCGGGGGTTAGCGAGCGGGGAGGGTGAGGGTCTGGGCGGTACGGGCGTGGGCGGGGCGCTTGCTCGTGAAGATCCACGTCATCCGGGTGAAGTAGCGGTGCCCCGGGTGCTTGGCCCACGACATGGGCCGCCACAGCACCGTCAGGACCCGGTAGTCGATGTACTTGCCCTGCGCACAGGTCGGCGTGCAGGCGTCGACCCTGAGGACGCCGTTGCCGTAGGCGGTGCCGCGCCAGGTCTGCCACTGCAGCGTGCCCAGCAGTTCGTTGGCGGTACAGCCGACGTCGTAGCCGCCCGGACGGACCTGACCCTGGCCGGCGCAGTTGACCATCACCACCGGGCTGGACCCTGCCGACGCCGGGACGACCGCCAGCACGGTCGCCGTGACCGTCCCGGACACCGCCAGCAGCCCGGCGGCCACGGCGATCCGCACGCGAGTAAGCCTCATCAGGTGACTCCTTCCAGCAGGGGCTGGCCCCCCTCATCACCTGATAAGACGCCAGAGCCTGGGCATTGGCTGAAAGGCAATGGTCACGGTTGCGCATC
>Ga0187890_10000857_pt1 | contig 22107 bp, 18 predicted proteins | sample June2016WEW_21_1_FD_133005 | JGI IMG/M metagenome (GOLD analysis project Ga0187890, IMG submission 133005) | Peatland microbial communities from SPRUCE experiment site at the Marcell Experimental Forest, Minnesota, USA - June2016WEW_21_10 | ecosystem: Environmental > Terrestrial > Soil >... | reverse complement strand
CTGAGCTGAACCTGGCTGACCTCGAGCAGGAAAGCGAGATCGCCGCCGACTACGTCGAGGGCCTGCTGGACGTGGCCGATCTCGATGGCGACATCGACATGGATGTCGACGGTGACCGGGCCGTGGTGTCTGTGGTCGGCGCGACGCTGCAGGAGCTCATCGGCCCGAACGGTGAGGTCCTGGAGGCGCTCCAGGAACTGACGCGCCTCGCGGTGCACCGGCAGACCGGGGCCCGGACCCGGATCATGCTGGACGTAGGCGGGTACCGCGCCCGCCGCCGGGTCGAGCTCACTGAACTGGGTCGCGACGCGGCCGAAGAGGTCAAGACCAGCGGCGTGCCCACGCGTCTGGACGCCATGACCCCGTTCGAGCGCAAGGTCGTGCACGACGCGGTCGCCGCGGCCGGGCTGCGCAGCGAGTCCGAGGGCGAGGAGCCGCACCGCCGGGTGGTCGTCTTCCCGGCAGGCTGACCTGGTCATGCTCCTCCCGGGTGAGGTACCGCCTCCCCCCGCCGAAGCAGCAGATGTGTTCGGGGCCGCCCTGCCGCTCGCCGAGCGGTACGTCCAGATGCTGGCCGGGCCCGGGGTCACCCGGGGACTGCTCGGGCCGCGGGAGGTACCCCGGCTGTGGAGCCGCCACATCCTGAACTGCGCGGCCGTCGCGGATCTGGTGCCCAGGCCAGCGTCGCTCATCGACCTCGGGTCTGGAGCCGGGCTGCCGGGAATCGTGCTGGCCCTGCTGCTCCCGGACGTCGAGGTAACCCTGCTGGAACGGATGGAACGGCGCACTATCTTCCTGGATGAGTGCATCCAGGAGCTGGGCTTGCGGAACGCGCGGGTCTGCCGGGCCACCGCGGAGGAACTGGCCGGGAAACTGGACGCGGACGTGCTGACCGCCCGGGCCGTGGCGCCGCTGGACCGCCTCGCTGGCCTCGCGGCCGGTCTGGTGCGGCGCGGCGGGCTGATACTTGCTGTCAAAGGAGCGGCCGCCGAGGAGGAGGTCGCCCAGGCCCGTCCGGTGTTGCGCCGGCTGGGTATGCGGGACGTGGCCGTAGTGCGGGCCGGGGACGGTAAGGTCGATCGGGCCGCGACAGTCGTGCGGATGGTCGCTGCCCGGTAGCGGGACCAGAGCACGCGCGGGCATCGGGCAGGAGAGGAGCGCGGCGGTGGCTTCCGCAGCGGGCCTGGGATGGCCAGACGAAGCCGGAGCTGACTCCGGGGATGGCCTTACGGGCGGTGCGGCGCCGCGGCCATCCCGGGCCCTGGGGCTGGGATGGCCTGTGGCCGCGGTTTCACGTGAAGCACAGGTGCCGGTCGCCGTCGGGGCCGGCGTCTATCCCGATGGAAACGAGGGGGACATGCGAAGGCGCTGGGGAGCAGCCGTGCGGCCGGGTAGGAGAACCGGAGCGGGGACGGCCGCGCCCGCGGATGAGCCGCAGGCGGGCGGTAAACACGAGAACCAGGCAGGCACGGGTGACTCAGGCACGGGTGACCTCACCTCGGGCGGCGCAGGGGCGGGCGTGGCCACCGGCGGCGGAAGGCATGAATTGGTAGTTCCCGCGGCAAGGCGGCCCGATGAGGAAATCGGGGCCGGCCAGGAGGCCCGCAAGGCCACCGCGGGCGCGAACCGGCCCGAACGCGCGTGGCCCCGGCCGGGTTCATGCCGGGTGATCACGATCGCCAACCAGAAGGGTGGCGTGGGCAAGACCACGACGGCGGTCAACCTCGCCGCTGCCCTGGCCCAGCACGGCTCGCGGGTGCTGGTGATCGACCTGGACCCCCAGGGCAACGCGTCCACGGCGCTGGACGTCGAGCACCGGGTGGGGACCACATCGATCTATCACGTCCTGGTCGACGACCAGCCACTGGTCGGGATCATCCACGCGGTCGAGGACATCCCCCTGCTCTACTGTGCTCCCGCCACGATCGACCTGGCTGGCGCGGAGATTGAGCTTGTTCCCATGGTGGCCAGGGAGGGCCGGCTCTCCCGCGCCCTCCGCGCCTACGATGAGTCACAGCTTGACTATATTCTGATAGATTGCCCGCCGTCCCTGGGGTTGCTGACGGTCAACGCCCTGGTGGCCGCGGCGGAAGTGCTGATCCCGATCCAGTGTGAGTACTACGCGCTGGAAGGGCTCGAGCAACTGCTGCGCACGGTGGACCTGGTCAAGAGCCATCTCAACCCCGACCTGGCGGTGTCCACGATCCTGCTCACCATGTTCGACGGGCGGACCCGGCTGGCCACCCAGGTCGCGGACGAGGTCCGGGAGCACTTCGGTGAGGTGGTCCTGGAGTCGATCATCCCGCGGAATGTCCGGGTCTCCGAAGCCCCGAGCTATGGGCAGTCGGTCATGACGTACGACCCAGGGTCGAGCGGTGCCGTCGCCTACCTCGAGGCGGCCCGGGAAATGGCGCACCGCTCCGGGCCGGGACAGCCGGCTGCGGGTTAGCCTTTCCGGCCGCCACCACCCGGGTCCGTGGTACCCGGATCAGCCTTCCGGGGATTGTCCCTGGCCGGTTGGCCGTGCCCCGCGAGCGGGGCCCGGGCCGGGCCGTCGCGGGTCCGCGCAACCCGCCGCGGCCCGCAGGCCTGCGGCCCAGCCCAAGGCAGCCGCCAGCACCACGACGGTGCCCGCGGCCAGGAAGACCGGGCGCGGGTCACCACCCAGGGCCACAGTGGCGGCGCCGGCCGCCACCACTCCCAGCGGATCCATGGCCAGGAACAGTACCCGCACGGTGCTGGTCACCCGGCCCAGCAGATGCCGCGGCACCAGGCGCTGCCGCTGGGTGCGGTTGACGAGGCTGGCCACCACCAGCGCGGCTCCGTAGCCCAGGTTCGCCAGGGCCAGCGCGGCGGCGGACGAGGCCAGCCACATGGCCGCCACCGCCACGCCCCCGGAGCCGATGGCCAGCACCACCAGGCGCATCTCGCCGGCCCGCCGGGCCAGCGGGGCGGCCACGAGCGCACCCGCCAGCCCGCCCGCACCTCCGGCGGCCACCACGGCGCCGACCAGTGGCGGGCTCAGCCCGAGCGTGTCCCGGGCGTTATAGATGATCAGCTTCTCCACAGACAGGCAGAGGTTCACCACCATCTGGACCGCGGTGAGGACGATCAGGATCCGGACCGAGAGCAGATAACGCAGGCCCTCCCGGACACTGGCCGCGAATTCGGGCCAGCGCGGGACCGCGGGCCCGGCCCGGCGGTACCCCCGGGAGACCGGACTCCGGTGGGTGACTGTGACCAATGAGGCCAGTGAGACAGCGAAAGTCAGCGCGTTGGCCAGCAGCGCCAGGCTGGTCCCGCCCGCCGCGGCGAGCAGCCCCACGATCGCGGGGCCGGCGATGAGGGAGAACTGACTGGCCAGCTCGATCGCGGAGTTCGCGGCCATCAGCCCGGAGGCAGCGAACAGGTCCTTCACCACCACGGTCAGGGCGGACTCGAAGAACACCGCACATGCCCCGGCCGACAACGCCAGGGACAGGACCAGCCAGACTCTCAGCGCGCCCGCCACCGACAGCGCGTACAGGGCAGCGAAGAGCAGGGTACGGGCCGCATCCATGGCGATCAGCACGCGCCACGGGTCCAGCCGGTCAACCAGCACGCCCGCGGGCAGCCCGACCAGCAGGTAGCCCACGGTGACGGAGGCCGCTGACAGGGCCGACAGCAGCGGGTTGCGGGTCAGGTCCAGGACCAGCAGCGGGATGGCCAGGGCGGCCAGGCCATCACCGAGCATCGACACGGCCTGGCCCGACAGGAACAGCCGGGAGGGCCACGTCCACCCGCGCGCACGGCCTCCGCGCACACGCCACCGCCGCCTGCTCGCCGCGCCGGCCCGCCCGCTCACACCGTCGCACGGTACGGGCGCGCGGCCGGGACCGGAACCCTTCGAGACCGCCAGGCTGCAAGCACCCCGCCACGATTGGGCTCCCGGGCGGCAGGCTGAGACGATGGGGAGCGCCGCGGCGCTGCGGCGTGCCCTTGAGCGGCACCACTGGCGGCGCCCGGAGCGGTGAGCAGCTGTACCCGTGACGCGCGCGGCCGCCTGCCCTGGTCGCGTCGCAGCACCCAGGCGAGCACCGGGCCGGCCAGATCGTTGCGGCTGGATGTCCCGCACGGGCTCCAGGGATGGCATGCTCTTGTCCGGACGCGGGCCACCCGTGCCCGGACGGGGCCAGGCTGCTCGATGAGCCGACCGGGGCCAGCCGGCCGCGTGGCCTGTCACGCACAACGCAGCGGCAAGGAGAGGCGATGGCTCAGCAGAAGCGGGGGCTCGGTAAGGGGCTTGGTGCTCTTATCCCCACCGGGCCGGTCACCCCGCCCGCCGGTGCTGTCGGCGGGGGCGTCCCCGGCGGGCCCGGGACGGCCGCGGCCGGACCAGCGGCGGGAGCCGGCTACGGCCCGGAACAGCCCGCCACCGTCGGCGGAGCCTATTTCCAGGAGCTTCCCATCGGCTCCGTCACCCCGAACCCCCGCCAGCCCCGGCAGGTGTTCGATGATGATGCACTGGACGAGCTGGTGGCGTCCATCCAGGAAGTGGGATTGCTCCAGCCAGTCGTAGTCCGTGAGGTGGGGCCCGGCCGGTTCGAGCTGGTCATGGGTGAGCGGCGCTGGCGGGCTTCGCAGCGCGCGGGCCTCACCGAGATCCCGGCGATCGTACGCGCCACCACAGACGATGATCTGCTGCGCGACGCCCTCATGGAGAACCTGCACCGGGAGCAGCTCAACCCCCTGGAAGAGGCGGCTGCGTATCAGCAACTGCTGGAAGACTTCGGGGCGACCCATGAAGAGCTTGCCCGGCGGATAGGACGATCGCGCCCCCACATCTCCAACACGCTGCGGTTGCTGAACCTGTCACCCGGGGTTCAGCGCCGGGTCGCGGCCGGGGTGCTGACTGCGGGGCACGCCCGGGCGTTGCTGTCGGTGGAGGATGCTGAGGCCCAGGACCATCTGGCCCACCGCATCGTGGCCGAGGGCCTGTCAGTCCGGGCGGTGGAGGAAATCGTCACCATGGGCGTGCGCCCGGCCAAGGAGCGCCGGCCGGTAGCCAGGCAGCCCTCGCCGCCCGCACTGAACGAGCTGGCCGACCGCCTTTCCGATGCGTTCGACACCCGGGTCAAGGTGGAGCTCGGGAAACGCAAGGGCAAGATCGTGGTGGAGTTCGGGTCGCTGGAAGACCTGGAGCGCATCGTCAGCACGATGTCCCCGGACTGGAGCGGGTCTCTTAGCGCTTAATGGGGCGCATCGTTTCACGTGAAACATGGCCACCCGGGAGTGGAACCTGACTCCACCGGATGGTGGCAGCTAATTGCGCCGGATCGTTGCGGGCTTGTTTCACGTGAAACAGCGGCTCACCTCAGACACGGGAACCGCTAGCCTCGCGCACGGCGGCCAGAAACGAATCGACATCCTCGGCTGTGGTGTCGAAGGCCGCCATCAGGCGGACCGTGTTCCGCTGACCGTCCCAGACGTAAAAACCCCAGTCGGGCTGCAGGGGCCCGATGATGCGGGGGTCGAGGTCGGCGAACACCGCGTTGGACTGCACAGCATGGCGCACGGAAACGCCGGGGACATCCCGGAGACCCTCGGCGAGTCTGCGGGCCATGGCATTGGAGTGCGCCGCGTTGTGCAGCCAGGTCTGGTCCTCCAGCAGCCCAGCGAACTGTGCGGCCAGGAAGCGCATCTTCGAAGCCAGCTGCAGGAGCTGCTTGCGCTGGAAAGGCACGGCCTCCAGGAGATCCCCGGCCATCACCAGCACCGCTTCGGCGGCTACCGCGCCGTTCTTGGTACCACCGAAGCTGAGCACGTCAGCCTCGGCCGCGATATCAGTCACGGTGCAGTCCAGGTGGGCAACCGCATTCGCCAGCCGCGCGCCGTCAATGTACAAGCGGAGATCGTGGGCGCGGCAGAACTCCCCGAGAGCCCGCAATTCCGCGAGCGAATAGCAGGTGCCCAGCTCCGTGACCTGGGTAATGCACACCGCCCGGGGCTGGGCCCGGTGCTCGTCGTGGCGGCCGCCGAGGCGGGCGGCCACCAGGTCCGGCGTCAGCTTGCCGTCTGGGGCAGGCACGGTGAGCAGCTTGCTGCCCAGCAGCCGTTCGGGGGCCCCGCACTCGTCCACGTTCAGATGTGCCGTCTCCGCGCAGATCACTGCCTCGTAAGGGTGCAGCATCAGGCTGAGGCCCAGGATGTTTGCCGCGGTGCCGTTGAACACGAAGTAGGCGGCGTGGGCGCCGGAGAGGGTGCAGAGATCGCTGGTTACCCGCTCCGTCCACGGATCATCACCGTAGGCGTGCACGTGTCCCTCGTTCGCCTGGGCCATCATGTGCAGGACCGATTCGTGGGCGCCTGCGTGGTTGTCGCTGCCGAAGCTCTTCCGTGAAGTCACGGTTGGAGAGCCTAGTAAGTTCACCGACACCGCGCATCGCCGCCGGCTGCCTATGCTGGGCTTAGATCACGGTCGGGGGGCTGGGACCGGGATGGCGCGGGCCGTCACGGCCGGGTGACGCCGGCGGGATACGGGGGGATGCTGAGTGGATGGAGATGGAGAGCACGAGGACGTGGCCGGGGGACTGGGGGGAGCGGCGGGCCGGGGTGGGGTGCGCCAAGTGTGCGGAGGGACGGCCTGACGAGGATCAGTGGGGGGTGCGATTCTTCAAGGGGCGGTGGTCTGACGCGTACCTGCAGCGCCAGCCGCCCATGGCCGGCACCACCGTTGTCGTTTTCCGGGGCAGCCGGCACGTGGCCGATCCCGCTGAGTTCACCGACGAGGAACTGGCCGGCTACTGGAGCGACGTGCGCGCGATAGCCGGGGCCATCGAGCGTGTTTACGATCCCTGCCAGCTCAACTACATGACGTTCGGGAATGCCGTCCCCCACGTGCACACCCACATCGTGCCCCGCTACCCTGACGACCCTGCCCCCGGCCGCCCCCTTCCCGACCACATCTTCGCCAACGCCACCCAACTATCACCCGAGGACCTGGCCACCCAGCTAACCCACCTCCGCCATCACCTCGAGTGAGTCCCGCCCAGCAGGACCAGCCCCCGGCCGTGCTTTTCAAGCGCAGGGTCGGAATCCCTGGAAATAATGCCGCAGTGTGGTGAATAAGCCGGCGGAAAGTAACGAAACCAGGTTCGCCTGCACGGGTGAATGTCCCGGCAGCAACCACGTACAGGTAGATACCATCTAGGGGCCACGGGCCCCGGTGCCCGGCGGACGCGTTTTCCGTATTCTTAACTCAGGGGTGCCCGTGCCGCGCCGAGTCGTCAGTGTCACCCTGGATAACCTGGCCGATCTGCCGCGCCGGTGCCGCAAGTGCGTGTTCTGGGAACTCGACCCGGTGGGTCACGCCCGGGCCCAGGAAGTCGGCGACCCTGCGCTGGAGAAGGAAGCCTGGATCTCCTCGACCCTGCTGGACTGGGGCAGCTGCGGGAAGATCGTGTACGTGGACGGCGCGCCGGCCGGCTACGTGCTGTATGCGCCGCCCATGTACGTGCCGCGCTCGCTGGCCTTCCCGACCAGCCCAGTCAGCGCGGACGCGGTCCTGCTGATGACCGCGAACATCCTCAGCGAGTTCAGCGGTGGCGGGCTCGGCCGGATGCTCGTCCAGTCGGTGGCGAAGGACCTGACCCGGCGCGGGGTTAAAGCGATCGAGGCGTTCGGTGACCTGCGCTCGGAGGGCCTGTCCTGCGTCCTGCCCGCCGACTACCTGCTGGCGGTGGGGTTCAAGACGGTCCGGCCGCACCTGCACTACCCGCGGCTGCGGCTCGAGCTGAAGGCCGCGGTGTCCTGGCGGGAGGACGTGGAAGTGGCGCTCGAACGCCTGCTGGGCTCGGTAAGCCCGGAGCGGGCGCTTCGCCTCGCCTGACCGGCCGCCGGCAGCGGTTACGGAACGATTCACGAGCGGCTGCGGGGCGATTCCTCATGCAGCAGCAGGAGTGAGTACGCGGCGACGGTCGAGTCGTCGGTAATGGTCCCGTTGCGGATCATGTTCTTGAATTCCCCCCGTGGCACCCAGCGGTGCTGCATGTCCTGCTCCTCGGGTTCCCGGTCGGGATCTCCCTCGGTCACCCCGGTCGCCAGGTACACGTGGAAGCCCTGGCTGGAGGTGCCGTGCGAGCTGTGCAGGAAGCCGAGCAAGGTCAGGTCCCGGGCGCGCAGCCCTGTCTCCTGGGCCAGTTCGAGCCGGGCCAGATCTTCCGGGTCCCCGGTGCGGCCGCCGGGCCAGCCGCCCTGCGGGAAGGCCCAGGCCCGGCGGCGCACCGGGTAGCGGTACTCCTCGACCAGGCAGAACCGGCCCGAGTCAGCGGGGATAACCATGGCGAAATGGGGCTTATCGACCACCGCGTAAACGCCACGGCTGCCGTCCCGGCGCTCGATCTCGTCGCGGCGCAGCGACATCCACGAATCCTCGTAGATCAGGCTCGACGTGACCGTGCGGATATCGGGTTCCCCATCGTGACTCATCACTGGGCCGGCCCTCCTCGGCTGCCGTCCCGGCCCGCCCCGCACGACGGTCCCGGGCCCGTCACGGCGCGCCGGGTTAGCAGGCACGAGGCTGGCGGGCCCGCGGAAGGTGGCGGGTCAGATGAAGTCGGCGAGCTCCTTGAGCAGCGCGGACTTCGACTTGGCCCCCACCACCTGCCTGACGACCTCACCGCCGGAGAACACGTTCAGGGTCGGGATGAGCATGATCCCGTACTTCTGCGCGGTCTGCGGGTTCTCCTCGATGTTCAGCTTGACCACGTCGACCTTGTCGCCGTGCTCCTGGGCGATCTCCTCGAGCACGGGGGCGACCTGACGGCACGGACCGCACCACTCGGCCCAGTAGTCGACGATGACCGGCTTCTCGCTCTTCACGACCTCGGTCTCGAAGTTCGCGTCGGTCACGACCTTGGTTGCGCCCACGGTGGGTGCTCCTTCCGCTGTTTCGGGTTGGGTTGAGGCTGATGGGGTTGGAGGCAGAGTCAGGACTTGTGGTCCGCCTGGTCCGCCAGATACCGCTCGGCGTCGATCGCGGCGGCACATCCGGTGCCCGCCGCGGTCACCGCCTGGCGGTAAATGTGGTCGACCACATCACCGCAGGCGAACACGCCGTCCACGCCGGTGCGGGTGGACGGGTGGTCCACGATCAGGTACCCCTCGCTGTCCATCGGCAGCTGGCCGGTGAACAGCTCGCTCCGCGGGTCGTGGCCGATGGCCACGAAGACGCCGTCGACCGGCAGGATGTCCTCCGCGCCGGTCTTGGTGTTGCGCAGCCGCAGGCCGGTGACCTTGCCCTCACCCAGGACCTCGACGACCTCGCTGTCCCAGCGGAAATTAATCTTCGGGCTGGCGAGGGCACGGTCCTGCATGATCCTGGAGGCGCGCAGCTTGTCCCGGCGGTGCACCACGGTCACCGACTTGGCGAACCGGGTCAGGAAGGTGGCCTCCTCCATGGCCGAGTCGCCGCCGCCGATCACCGCGATGTCGAGCTCGCGGAAGAAGAAGCCGTCACAGGTGGCACACCAGGAGACACCGTGGCCGGACAGCCGCTTCTCACCTTCCGCGTCCAGCTCGCGGTACCTGGAGCCGCTGGCCACGATCACGCTGTGGGCCCGGTAGGTCTCGCTGTGGGTCTTCACCACCTTGGGGGTGGCGGCCAGGTCGACCTCGATCACGTCGTCCGGCACGAGTTCGGCCCCGAACCGCTCGGCCTGCTTGCGCAGCGAGTCCATCAGGTCCGGGCCGAGCACGCCGTCCGGGAAGCCCGGGAAGTTTTCCACCTCGGTGGTCTGCATCAGCGCACCACCCGCGGTGACCGACCCCTCGAACACCAGGGGCGCCAGCCGCGCGCGCGCCGCATAGATCGCTGCCGTGTACCCGGCAGGACCTGAGCCGATAATGATGACATCCCGAACGTCGGTCACGTCTGCTTGCCCTTCGCTGAACTCGCTACGCTCTCAACCGATCCTAGGGCTCCCATGTTCCCGACGTGCGGATCCAGGGCGCCCCGAACGCAGCGCGGGTTCAGCCCGCCACCGGCAGTGGCGCCCTGGCCAGGATGTCGGCGTCAGAGGCGGAACAGCGGGGTCCGGCCACGTAGACCACACCGGGCTGCGCGGCAGCGGCCTGCACCACGATGACCGTGGCCGGGCGGCGCTGGTAGCGCGCCTGGTCCACCAGTTTCACCTCGCCCGCGCGCACGGCGACCGCGCCCGCAACCTTGTCCACGCAGCCGATCAGGGACGAGCTGGGGGCGCGGCGGGACAGGCCGCCGCTCACCTTCCCGGGGCGGTTCAGGCTCGCGGAGGACGTGTCCAGCAGCCCGGCGGCCTGGGCGGCGAAGGTGCCCGTGCGGTAGCTGGTCCCGCTCTGGCGCACGGTGAACTGGGAGACGGTGCCCTGGCCTGCCCCGGGTGCGTTCGCCGCGGAGTGACGATCCGGCCCGGAGACCGGCGCCGGCGCGGCCGCGGAATTCCCCGAGGAAGCCGGCGAGGATGACGAGGAATGAGCCACCACGTAACTCACCCCGCCCGCGATCACCACGACACCGGCGGCGGCCAGCACCCGGGCCGCGACCGGGAGACGCAGCCGCGGGCCGCGCGGCCCGGCCGGCCGGGGGCGGGCGTCAGGGCGGCGGGCTGGCGCCGGGCGATCCTGTTCGGTCACCGGATCGGGCGCGGCGCGGCGGGCGGCCTCGGCGCTGAGCGCGGCGTCCAGCCGGGCCGCGATCCCCGGCGGCAACGGGGGCGGGGGGACCCGGGCGAGCAGCGCCGGGACCTCGGTCAGCCGGGCCTGCGCGGCAGCGCACTCGGGGCAGCTGGCCACGTGGGAGCGGATCCGTGCGCTCCGGCGCCCGCTGAGCAGGCCCTCGGCGCATAGCGCCAGAGACTCCGCGTCCACATGCCCGCTCATGACTGGTTCTCACCCATTCCCTCGGCTGGTGAGACGCGCGGTGCGGCTGGCTGGTTCCCCCGGACCGCCGCCTGTCCGGCTGAGGCCGGCTGGCCCGCGGCCCCGGCCGGCCCGGCCGGTGCTGGCTCGGGCCTCCCGGACCCGCGCAGGTGCGCGAGCAGCGGCAGCAGCCGGGCGCGGCCCCGGGCGCAGCGGCTCTTGACCGTGCCCGGGGAAATGCCCAGGATCTCCGCGGTGTCGGCCACCGGGTAGCCGAGCATGTCCACCAGGACCAGCACCGCCCGCTGGTCCGGGGCGAGCGTCCGCAGCGCGGCGAGCACGTCCAGCGCGGTGTCCTTGTCTATCCCGGGATCGCCCAGCGCCGACCCCTGGGCCAGGACGTCCAGCGTCTGCTCGTCCATCCCGCTGGCCGCCGGGCGCGCGGCACGGCGGCGGATCCGGTCCAGGCAGGCGTTGACCACGATGCGGTGCAGCCAGGTGGTGACGGCCGATTCGCCGCGGAAGTCCGCGGCCCGCCGGAACGCCGAGATCATCGCGTCCTGCAGGGCGTCCGCGGCCTCTTCCTGATCGCCCAGCGTGCGCAGGGCCACGGCCCACAGCCGTTCCCGGTGCCGGAGGAACAGCAGGCCGAACGCCTCGGTGTCGCCCTGGACGTGCCGGCGCAGCAGGTCCCTGTCGGAGGAGCCGGCCTGCGGTACCCCGCGGGGGTCAGGCCAGGCCTGCCCGGGCTGCCCGGGCACGGCTCAGCCCGATCCCCGTACGAGGACGTTGTAGACAAGGGCCTCGAACTGGTTGTTGCTGCCCTGCAATGGCGGGAGCTTGGTGAACCAGATCAGCACGTAACGGCCCTTGGCCGCGCCGCTGGCCTGGAAGGTTACCGGGCCCGCCGCGACGTCCTTGAGCTTGGCCACCCTGGTGAACGAGGCCTTGCCCTGGGGGGAGATCGCGTTGCTGTTGCCCACCTCGATGGCCACGTTGGCCCCGGCCTCGGGACCGAAGGTGATCTGCACCGAGCGCAGGCTCACCTGCTTGCCCATGTCCAGGAGCAGGCCGGTGCCCTGCTTCAGGCCGCCGAACACGGGATTGCCGACGTAGAACTGGGTGTGCCAGGCCGTCGAGGAGGTGCCGTCGATGGCGAACTTGGCCCCGGCGTTGTCCTCGTCGCCCCCGTCGTTAGCCAGGCCGAGCGCGTCGTATCCCTCGGCCCCTATCGGTCTGAGCACGGTGTCGCCGGCGGCGGAGGGGGAGGACGAACTGCCGCCCGACTTGCCCGTGGCGGCCCCGGCACTGCCATGCGAGCGGGTCAGGCTGTACACCCCGGTCCCGATGGCCGCGAGGACGAGCAGGATGACCAGGACGATGGCCAGCCGGCTGAGCAACGGCCGCTCACCGCGCCGCGGGGGCGCATAGGGGGGCCGGCCGCTGCCGGACGGCGTCCACCCCCGGGTGCCCGGGTAGTCAGACGGCGGCTGCGGCGAGTAGTGCGATGGTGGCCCGTAGTCCGTGAACCCGGCGTAACCGCCTGTGCGGGGGCCGGCCGGCACCGGCGCCGCGGGTGGCGGGGCAAGCGGGGCCGGGATCACCTCGGCGAGCGCGTCGGCGAACAGCGCCGGGGTGGTCAGCGGCGGGCCGCGGCGGCGGTCACGCTGGAACAGGGCCTGGGTGGTCACCTCGTCGATCGAGGCGGGAACTCCCGCACAGACCTGGCGGGGGCTGCACGGCCTGCCGTCGGCCAGCGGGGCAGGCGGCAGCGTGCCCATCCCGGGACCAGGCCAGTAGTGGGTCAGCGCCGCGTACAGGAGCATGGCCAGCCCGCGGGTGTCGGCCAGGGCCGGGTCGTCCGCGGACGCGTCGGCCAGGGCGGCGTCGATGCCGGCGCCCAGTACTTTCACCCCACCGCCCGGCGTCCAGCGCAGCGACTGCGGGGTCAGGCAGAGGTGGGCCACCCCGGACGCGTGCGCCGCGGCGAGCGCCTCGGCGGCCTCAGCCACGATCTCGGCGCCCCGGGCGGGATCGAGCGGGCCGTCGGCGAGCAGGTCGTCGAGCGAGTCGCCGGCCACCCACTCCATCACCACATACGCCTGGTCCCAGTCGTCCTCCACGTCGAAGACCTGGGCCAGCCGCGCATCGGTGAGCCTGCTGGCCGCGCGGGCGGCGGTGAGCACCTCGCTGATCCGCGGGAAGCCCGGGGCGAACGTCAGCACGGCCACCGGCCGGGCCAGCGTTTCGTCGATGGCCTTCCACGCCGCCCACCCGCTGGCGTCACTGACCCGGTCCTCAAGCCGGTAGCGGCCGCCCAGCCTGGTCCCCGGTTCCGAGATGAAGGTGCTCATAGGCCTGAAGTCAAGAGCGGGGCAGGCCCTCGACCCTCCTTCCGAGCCCCCGGATCTGCGGACGTTGACGAGCGCGTATTCGTGGTGCTGGACACCATGCTAAGCCGCGCGGGCATGCGGGACGCGTCCCGCATGCCCCGCCACCGAAAACCGTTACAGGTGAGAGACACCAGCTTCGCCTCCGGATAACCCCGGCTGGGGCCATCAGTGCAGGTGTGAGCGGCGTTACCGGGCCGCATCGTCGCGGCGCCGTTCACCGATGCAGCCGGCTCTTCACGGTGGATATCAGGCCGGCCACCTCACTGATCCCGAGGGCACGGGAAAACAGCAGGTAGAGGAGGAGACCGCCGCTGCCGCCGAGGAAGACGGTGACGAACCCGTAAGCCGGGCCGGGGGAGAGGACCACGCCGACCATGAACGTCACCGCCCAGGCGAACAGCAGGGCCGGGACGGCGGCGGCGTGCATCCGCCCGAGGCTGTCCGTGATCTGCCGGCCGGCCAGGCCGCCCAGGCGGCGGCTGAGGATGCTCCAGGACAGCACCGCGCCCACCACGTTGGACACGCCGAACGAGACGCCCAGGCCTTCCACGATGTGCCCGGTGGGGACCAGATTGAGCACGAGCAGGCTGACGCCGATGTTGGCCGCCATGACCGCGACCCCGATGAACATGGGGGTGCGGCTGTCATGCAGCGCGTAGAAGACCCGGAGCAGCAGCTGGAACATCATGTACGGCACGAGGCCGAGGGAGAAGACCCCGAACACCTCGCCGATGTAGCGGGCCCCGGCCACGGAGGTGCTGCCGTGCGCGATGCCGAACAGCAACTCGGCCAGCGGGCCCCCCAGGACGATGAGCAGCAGGGCGGCGGGCACCACGATCACCGAGGACAGCCGGACGCCGGTCGAGAAATCGTCCCGGACCAGCGCGAACCGCCGCTCCGCCGCGTGTGCGCTCATCCGGGGCAGCAGGGCTGTGATCACCGAGATGCCGACGATCGCGTAGGGCAACTGGAACAGCTGCCAGGCGTAGCTGTAGGTGGAGAACGAGTCGAAGGTGCCACCCGGCCGGGTGGACGCCGCGTTGGCCACGTTCTGCACCACCAGGAAGGACACCTGGGTGGTCACGATGTAGCCGAACAGCGGGGCGGCCATCCGGCGGATCTCGGCCACCTCGGCGCGCCGGAAGTCGAAAGTCGGCCGCCACCGGAACCCGGCGCGGTGCAGCGCAGGGAACATAGCGGCGGTTTGCGCGATGATGCCGAGCGTGGTGCCGAAGCCGAGCAGCTCGACCTGGGACGAGGAGATGGTGGCCGCCTGGGTGCCGATGCCGCCAGTTGCGATGAACATGAGCAGCACGACGATGACCACGAGGTTGTTGATGACCGGGGTCCACATGGGCGCGGCGAACCGGTTGCGGGCGTTCAGCACGCCGCCGGCCATCGAACTCACTCCATAGAAGAAGATCTGCGGGATGAAAAAGTAGGCGAAGATCACCGTCAGGTGACGCTCCGGCCCGGTGAGCGCGTGGGCGTAGAGGTCCACCAGCAGGCTCGCGGCCAGGGTGGCCACCACCGTCAGCGCGAGCAGGGCCACGGTGGCCAGGGTGAACATCCGCTGGGTGTAGGCCTCACCGCGGTCTCTGTTCCGCTTGGCCGCGCTGACCAGCAGCGGGACCACCACGCTGGTCAGGATGCCGCCGAGCATGAGGTCGTACACCGCATTGGGCAGCGTGTTGGCGTTGTTGTACGGGTTCCCGACTCCGTGCGCGGTCTCGCCGAGCGCGTAGACGAGCATCACCGTTCGCAGGAATCCGGTGCCCCGGGACGCCAGCGTGCCCATGGCCATCACGGAGCTGGACCGGAGCAGGCTGCCGCCCTCCGCCGGGCCGGGACCGGGCTCGCGCGGGGTGGTCCCGCCGCCGCCCGGGCCGCCAGGAGGCGACTGCTGGCCCGGGTCCCGCAGCGGCGGCTCTCCGTGGTCGGCGGGGCCGGGGTCGGCGGGGCCGGGGTCGGCGGCGCCGGGGTCACCGCCCTGGATCACGCCGCGGCCGGCGCTGCCCGCGCGGGCCGCGCCCTGATGCCGGCCGGGAGCACGGCGGTGCCCCCGGCCGCCGTCAGGGGCGGTCCACCCGGCCTGGGGCGCTGGCGTAGTCATCCGGCTCCTCGGGTCTGTCGTGATCACGGGCGGCCTCGGAGACGACGGTATCCGTTTGGCTGGGCGATCCGGTGGGTTCCGCACCGTTCGCGTCCTGACCTGGGCCGGTGCTCCGGCGCGGGGAAAGGAACGCGCCCCTGGCGCCGCCCCGGCGGATCGCCCGGGCGATCGCGGTGACGACGAACACCGCGATGGCGACGGCCACGATGACCAAGGCCGTAGTGCCGAAGTGGGTGGCATCCACGCTGAGCTGGGCATCGGTCCCCGGCAAGGGCGCCCCGTTGGGCGCGGCCAGGCTCAGCCTGAGCACCGTGGAGCCAGCCACCGCCGACTTTACCTTGATCACCACGGTCCGCGGCTGGTGCGGCCCGATGGTGACGGTGGTCACGGGGGGGCGGACGGTCATCCGGTCCGATGGCGCACGCACCTGGAGCAGCACGGTGACCGGCCGGCCCAGCCGGTTGTTGATCGACACCGGGACGGGGCCGGATTTCCCGGTCAGGGTGTCCTGCCCGGTATCGATGATGCGGATCTGCCGATCCTGCGCGGCCAGGTACGCCGACACCGAGGCGAGCAGGGCCTCGGCCTGTGCCGGGTCGCCCCGCCAGGCGGAGGATTCCACCGCGGCCACCGTCCCGGCCAGGTAGCTGGACGCGGGCTGGTAGCCGAACATGCTGGCCTGCTGGCGGATGCTGCCCTCGAGGTCCCTGACCTTGCGGAGCAGGGACCGGGGCAGTTCCCCGGGGGCGGGCTTCTCCTCGGGCGGCGACATCCGCGGTACCTGCCCGGCGGACGATTTCGCGCTGATGAGGTCGGCCAGGCTGGCCGGACGCAGCCAGGGAGCGTCGTCGCTCTCGGTCAGCAAGGCGGTGGCCAGGCCGGGTGCCGGGTTCCACTGGCGGGGCGGGGCGATCACCACGGAACGCGGGATGGCTGGTTGCTCCGCGACGATCATGGCCGTCTCGGCCAGGAAGCGCTGCTCGGTCGCGAACGAGCCTGCGGCCGCGCTGGCCTGCGCTGTACGGGCCTGTCCCGGGCCGGCCCGGACCTGGGCGGCGGTCGGCCCGCCGGCCAGGACCTGGGTGAGCGTGCTGTCCGACAGGGCCACCTGCAGGCGCCCGTCCACCCCGTCCAGGGCGCTGGTGATGGCGCTGGGCGTGAACGAGGTCGATGTCGTGGGCGGCATCAGGGAGCTGTTCAGGATCACCGTGCGCCAGCCGATCGCGCCCAGGTTGCCCAGGACCTCGAAGTCGGCGAACCCGCCGGCCGGCCAGGCGATCGCGCCGACGCCCGGCCCGCCCGGCCGTTGCGTGCCGCCCAGGTACCTGCCCGCCACGATGGTCCCCTTGGCCGCTGCGCGCTGCAGGTCGCTGCGCATGGCGGCGTGCGTGAGCGCGGACATGTCCACGTCCGCGTACGGGGTGACGAAGTAGTCCTGCTGCGCGGTGACCGAGCGCAGCTGGGTCAGCCAGGTGCGGGCGGCCGGGCTGGCCGGCCTGGTGACCGCACCGGAGCAGGCGGATGTGCCGCCCACCTGGTAGCTGTGGCGCATGACCCCGGCGCTGGCCAGCACGCTGGGATCGATGGCCCAGGTGAGGTCGGCGCGGACGGCTTCCGGCGTGCTGCCCGCGGCGAGCAGCTGGCTGAGCCGGCCGCCGGCCAGGCTGCTGGCGAGCCCGCCGTTGAGCAGGGCCGGGCAGGCGGCCTGCTCGGGGGTGCTGAAAATCGGCCAGATCCAGGCGATCTTCGTCCGCCGGGTCAGCCCGGCCGCGGCCGGGGAGCCGGGCCAGAACGGCAGGAACGTATGGTCTGTGCTCAGCGCGGCGTCGCCCGAGTCGACCGAGTCCACCTGGGCCGCCAGCGGATACACGCCGAACGAGGTCAGGGCCAGGCTGCTGGCGGGGATAGTGATCGACCAGTGGTCGACCGCTCCCGGCGCCAGCGTTCCAGCCAGTTGCGCCGGAGCGCCCGTCACCGTGAGGAACAATGGCAGGTTCCCGGTGGCGTACTCCCTCAGCGCGGCGCGGCTACTGAGTGGGGTGGTGGACGACTGGAGCTGGACGCTGAGGCCGGACACCGCGGCCCGGGTCAGGTTGCTGACCGTCCCCTGCACGGTGACCGGCCGTCCCGGCCGCGCAATCTGCGGGTTTACCGACGTGATGCCGATCGTCACCTGCGCCGCCGCGGCGGTCGTACGCGAGGTCGATGTGCGGGCGGCCGGCTCAGTGCCGGAGCGTGCGGTGGCCGCCGCCGCCGTGTGTGCGGTGGCCGCCGCCGCGCCGCCCGCGGCCAGGGCGGGGCCCCCGGCGATCAGCGCGGCGAAGGCGCAGGCCAGCACGCAGCGCCGGGCCAGCCCCGGCCACGCCGGCCTGGCAGGCCCCTGGTCGCGCTGCGTTCGGCACTGACGCGGCATGCCGGAAATGCTATTGCCGTTCCCTGAGTGCTCTTCCACGATGAGTCCGGGCTCCCTGGATTTCCCCCGGCCCACCACTACCCCCTACCCTCAATGCACGTGTCGGATACCACGCCCATCAGCCCGCAGCAGCGGAAGGCCGCAGCGGACCTGCTGCGCAAGACGGCCGCACCCGCGGCCGAGCTGGGCCGCATCTTCGCCGGCCGCGGGCATGAGCTGGCGCTGGTGGGCGGCCCGGTGCGTGACGTGTTCCTCGTCCGTCCGCACAGCGACCTGGACCTGGCCACGGACGCGGCGCCGCCGCAGGTCCTGGCTATCGCGCGGGACTGGGCGGACAAGGTCTGGGAAACCGGCATCGAATTCGGCACGGTCGGGCTGCGCAAGGGTGACACCGTTTTCGAGATCACGACTTACCGCAGCGAGACGTACGTGCCTGACTCGCGCAAGCCCGCGGGCATCCGGTACGGCACCTCCCTGGAGGCCGACCTGCGGCGGCGTGACTTCACCGTGAACGCGATGGCGGCCCCGCTACCGTCCCTGGAGCTGGTGGACCCGTTCGGCGGCCTGCGTGACCTGCGGGACAGGGTGCTGCGCACGCCGGGCAGCCCCGAGGAGTCGTTCACCGACGACCCGCTGCGGATGATGCGCGCGGCCCGGTTCACCGCGCAACTCGGCTTCACGGTGGCCCCCGAGGTGGCCGCGGCCATGCGGCCGCTGGCCCCGCGGCTGTCGGTCGTGTCCGCGGAGCGGGTCCGCGACGAGCTCACCAAGCTGCTGCTCGCCCCGCATCCCTGCGACCCGGTCCGCGGGATCGAGCTGATGGTGGACACCGGGGTGGCGGACGTGGTCCTGCCTGAGGTGCCCCGGCTGCGGCTGGAAACCGACGAGCACATGCGGCACAAGGACGTGTACCGGCATTCGCTGACCGTGCTGGAGCGGTCCGTCGAGCTGGAGAAGCGCTACGGCCTGCAGCCGGACCTGGTGGGCCGGCTGGCGGCACTGCTGCACGACATCGGCAAGCCCAAGACGCGCTCGCAGCTCCCGGACGGGCGGGTGGCCTTCCACCACCACGAGGTGGTCGGCGCGGCCTTGGCCCGGAACCGGCTGAAGGCGCTGCGCTTCCCGTCCGCGGTGGTGGCCGACGTGACCACCCTGATCGCCCTGCACCTGCGGTTCCACGGGTACGGGCCGGGAGAGTGGACGGACTCCGCGGTCCGCCGCTACGTGCGGGACGCCGGGCCACTGCTGACCCGGCTGCAGGTGCTCACCCGGGCTGACTGCACGACCAGGAACAAGGGCAAGGCCGCCCGCCTGGCCCGGGCCCAGGACGGCCTGGAGGAGCGCATCGTCACGCTCAGCGCTCAGGAGGAGCTCAAGCGGATCCGGCCGGACCTGGATGGCAACGAGATCATGGCCATCCTGGGCCTGCCGCCCGGCCCCGACGTCGGGCGGGCCTATCAGTACCTGCTGGAACTGCGGATGGAGCACGGCCCGCTGGGCAAGGAGCGGGCCACTCATGAACTGCTGCGCTGGGCCGAGGGTGAAGGGCTCGGGGTACCCCCCGACCCGGAGGGCGGCTGACCCTCCCCGCCCTCGCGGGACGGCAGCCGGCCGGCCAGCCAGTACCCTGCCGCGGTGATCGCGTAACCGGCCGCGACGAGCCCGACAATGACGGCCGACCGCCCGGTGACGGGCATGAACGCCGCGCTCAGCGCGGCACCGGCCACGAACGTGATGTTGAACGTCATGTCGTAGAAGGAGAAGACGCGGCCCCGGTAGTCGTCGTCTACCTCCTCCTGCAGGATGGTGGTCGCGCAGATCGCGATCCCCTGCCCCACCAGGCTCAGGCCGAACCCGATGACCAGGAACGCGACCTGGCTGAAGGTCTCACCCAGCGGGCCGACGATCAGCGCGCCCGCCGCGAGCAGGACCGTGACCCAGGCCGGCTTGCTGAGCACCTTGGTCAGCCGCGGGGTGATCAGCGCCGCGCAGGCGTAGCCGAGCGCGGAGGCGATGACGAGGATGGTGTAGTGGCTGAGCGCCGTATTGGCCCCGGCCGAGCGGTAAAAGTAGTTCCGGTAGAGCAGGATCGACATCAGGAACAAGATCCCGTACAGGAAACGGTTCCCGCCCGTGGCGCCCAGCACCGCGGCCGGGCCGCGGCGCCGGAGCAGGTACCGGGCCCCCGCGGCCAGCCCGGCGAGGACGGCCGCGAACTCGCCCAGCACCCGGCCCGGCTGCTGCTCACCAGGCTGACGGGACGGACCGAGCAGCGGGCGCGGCATGGTCCGGGCCACCAGGCCGGCCAGGAGATAGCAGCAGCCGGCCACCAGGAGGGTGACGGCGGAGCCGGTCCGCCCGCCGCCGGTCGCCACGTGGACGCCCAGGCCGGCGATCCCGCCGACCGCTGCCATGATGCCGCCCGCGGTCGGCGACACGGAGTTGGCCATGACCAGCTTGTCCTCCGCGACCACGTGCGGCAGCGCCGCCGACAGGGAGGACAGGAAGAACCGGTTGACCCCCAGGACGAGCAGGACGCCGGCGTACAGCGGGGCGCCCAGGTTGCCCGAGGCGACCAGCGAGGCGGTCAGCACCACGAACGTGGTGCGCAGGAGCGCCGACCAGACCAGGATCTGGCGCCGTGACCAGCGGTCGATGAACACCCCGGCGAAGGGCCCGATCAGCGAATACGGGAGGTAGAGGACGGCGAACGCGCCGGCCGCCGACGCCGGGTTCGGGAACGTGGTGCTGTTGAAGAACACGTAGGAGCCGAGCCCGGCGGTGAAGACACCGTCCCCGGTCTGCGAGATCAGCCGGGTGGAAAACAGCCGCCGGAATTGCCGCTCCTGGAGGACACTCCGCAGTTCAGCGACGAAGGACGAGCCGGTTCGCCGGCCGTGCAGCATCGCCTTGACGGAGGCCAGGACGGTCACCTGCACAGACTACGGGGGACGATCCGCCGGATAACCCGCGCCGATGGCGCCCTGGGCAATGTTTCCGTATGCCCCGGGCATGGAAACGGCACGTGCCCCGCTTGGGCGGGCGGGGCACGTGCCGGTGCGGGAGAGCGGTGCGGGAAGGGTGCCGGCGGAGGCGAGGGCCGGCGCGGTCCCGGCGTCCGCGGCGGGTGGGTCAGCGCTCGACGTCGCCGCGGATGAACTGCTCCACCAGGTCGCGGGCGGTGTCGTCGCCGTACTGCTGCGGGGGCGACTTCATGAAGTACGACGCCGCGGACAGGATGGGGCCGCCGATGCCGCGGTCCTTGGCGATCTTCGCCGCGCGGATCGCGTCGATGATCACGCCCGCGGAGTTCGGCGAGTCCCAGACCTCCAGCTTGTACTCCAGGTTGAGCGGGACATCGCCGAAGGCCCGACCCTCCAGCCGGATATAGGCCCACTTCCGGTCGTCCAGCCAGGGCACGTGGTCGGAGGGGCCGATGTGCACCGCGGCCTTCTCCATCTCGTGCGGGATCTGCGAGGTGACCGACTGGGTCTTGGACACCTTCTTGGACATGAGGCGCTTGCGCTCCAGCATGTTCATGAAGTCCATGTTCCCGCCGAAGTTGAGCTGGTAGGTGCGCAGCAACTCGACGCCGCGGTCCTCGAACAGCTTCGCCAGCACCCGGTGCGTGATGGTGGCCCCGACCTGGGACTTGATGTCGTCTCCGATGATCGGCACGCCCGCTGCGGTGAACTTCGCGGCCCACTCCGGGTCGGAGGCGATGAAGACCGGCAGCGCGTTCACGAACGCCACCCCGGCGTCGATGGCGCACTGCGCGTAGAAACGGTCAGCCTGCTCGGACCCGACCGGCAGGTAGGACACCAGGACATCCGCCTGCGACTCCCGGAGTACCTGCACCACGTCCACCGGCGGGTCGGCGGACTCGGAGATCATCTCCTGGTAGTACTCGCCAAGCCCGTCCATGGTGGGGCCGCGCTGCACGGTGATCCCTGTCGGGGCCACGTCGCAGATCTTGATGGTGTTGTTCTCGCTGGCCACGATGGCCTCAGCGAGGTCCCGTCCCACCTTCTTCGCGTCCACGTCGAAGGCGGCGACGAACTCCACGTCCCGCACGTGGTAGGGACCGAAGGACACGTGCATGAGCCCAGGAACCCGGTCCCCGGGATCGGCATCCTTGTAGTACTCCACGCCCTGGATCAGGGAGCTGGCGCAGTTACCCACGCCAACGATGGCTACCCGAACCGAACCCATGGGGACACACTCCTTCTCTCGCCGCACGATGGTGGCGTCAGATATCTCTCTTCAGTCAGCCGTGGTCAGTCAGCCGTGGTCAGTCAGCCGTGGTCAGTCAG